>Ga0209902_100129_pt1 | contig 138219 bp, 116 predicted proteins | sample FECB27metaG_FD_188304 | JGI IMG/M metagenome (GOLD analysis project Ga0209902, IMG submission 188304) | Cyanobacterial communities from the Joint Genome Institute, California, USA - FECB-27 (SPAdes) (version 2) | ecosystem: Environmental > Aquatic > Thermal springs > Hot (42-90C) > Microbial...
ACAACCTCAGGCTCCTCCTGGCATGGTTCAGGAAGCTCTTGTTGCTGATCCTCGCCGCCGTTCTGTTCCGGAGCAGCGTCGGACACATGCGCCTCGCCTGACAAGACGAGATTCTTCACAGGCGACTATCTGGAGGTCGCACTATGCGGCAGTTCGCGACATTGCCGAGGATCGTCTGCTGCCGTCGATAGATGCGAAGCTTTCACAGGTGACGAAAGATTTTGCCACTTATTTTTCTTCTCTTCAAAATCAAGCTCAAAGAGAGACTGATTCTTTCCAGGAGAAAATATTTCTCTCTCTGATTAGTGTCCCAGATAGACGCTATCTGAGTCATTCGGGGACGCGTCCCGATGCTGGAACAGATCAGTCAGAGCTAGAGGCGGTGTTCAATGAATTTAAGATGGATCGGGCGAAAACTCGCCGTTCTATATCGAGTCATTTCGAACGATTTAGGGGTGCCTCTGAACGGTTCCAAGGCCAAGGAACAATAAACGCAGACGACCTTGTGGTCTTGTACGACAACCAGCGCATCAATCGAATTCTGATCGACTGGCGACGGCTGGAGGCCTCGAAGCGGAGGATTTTCTCTCAGAGAGACACGTTTGTGGAAATCATCAATAGGCTTTTCTCTAGGAAGACAGCCAAAATTACCGACAGAAACGAGATCCAGATCGTGACACAGTCTGGGAAGACATTTTCGCCATCTGTTCTTTCGTCTGGTGAGAAGCAACTATTTATCATGCTAGGTGAGGTTCTTCTTTATGAAAAGCGTCCTTTCGTATTTATTGCAGATGAACCTGAGCTTTCGCTGCACGTCGGATGGCAAGCCGAGCTTGTCAGCAGTATCCAGCGCCTAAACAGCGACGTACAGATTATTTTTGCCACCCACTCTCCCGATATTGTTGGGCAGAATACCAAGGATATAATAGAGATTGAAGGGCATATACAGTGAGCTTTCGTAGGAGTGATGCTGGTATATCAAACTATAAGCACTTTCTTAGGGTTGATTATGTTGCGTACGTCGAAGGAAAGACGGACTTACAATATTGGGAATCATTGTTTTCGATGTTCCGGCCGCAGTTGCGCGTTCGGTTTGAGCAGAAAGATGGCATAGAGAACCTAAGTGACATCGTGGATGGCGTCTTGCGGGGTAAAATACAGAATGTGTTCATTTGCAGAGATGCTGACTATCGGCCGTTGCTTGGAACGGATCAAACACATGAGCGATTATTGCGGACGCACGGCTATAGCTATGAGAACGATTTCTTCACAGAGGATGCTGCAGCTGCAGTCGCTCGCCTGATCGCGCCGCGTCCGATCAATGAGAACTTCTTCAAGCGTGCCTTCCGGCGCTACTCCTCCCAACTCGCAAGGGTCGGCGAGATGCTGTTGCGCTTCGATGTCTCGTTCGCAGCGGTAGGCGAGGGTCTGCTGTCCAGGAAGAACCCGCGCGACTTGATGGAGGGTGACGACAAGAGCGGATACGCCTTTGCCACATCGGAGGCCAAGCAGAGGTACCGGAAGCGGACACACAATGGCGCACGGGGTGAAGTTAATTTCGCTCCACACGGTCGCATATTCCCCCGCTACTACTGTGGCCATTCAATCCTGTTCGTGTTCCTCACTTGGTGCAGAGTGGCTGTGGAGAACCGGTCCGGGCGACCCCAGAATGCGAGTAACAGCGTCATCAAAAACCATCTTCTGAGCCATTATGAAAAGCTTGTGGCGCCCGCCACCCGAAACTTCATGCAGGCTCAGCTAGCGCGTCTGTGACTGCTCTATGGATGTATTGGGGAGTGACTGACTTGGCTGCGATTTAAGGCCGTCAGTCGAAGGAAGTATGCGCTGTCATCCCTTTCTCTGGTTCCAGTTGCCTCGTCGTTCCGTTGCACCCCGGACGCGCAGCCGGCGCGCCACATCGAGCACCCCTCATCCGACCTCGCTTCGCTCGGCCACCTTCTCCCACAAGGGGAGAAGGGAGAGCGTCCCTCAAATCAACCCCGCCCTCGCCAGATCCCGCATGAAAATGCGCGCGCCATAAGTCCAGGGCGGGCAGTCGGGTGACAGGCGGACGCGGTTGGTGAGCGCGCCGAGTTTTTCCGACGAGACCGTGACGATGTCGCCCACTCTGTGGGTAAAGCCCTTGCCCTTTTCGCCGCGGTCCTTTGACGGCACGAACATCGTGCCGAGATAGAGCGCGATGCCATCGGGATACTGGTGGTGCGGGCCGAGTGCGGCGGCGACGAGGTCTTCCGGCGAGCGGCTGATTTCGGCCATCGAGCTTGCGCCTTCCAGCACGAAGCCGTCCTCGCCCCGGACGCTGAGCGCGACCGTCACGGTCTTCACGTCGGTAAGCGAGAAGGTGTCGTCGAAGAGACGGATGAAGGGACCGAGTGCGGCGGAGGCGTTGTTGTCCTTGGCCTTGCCCAGCAGCAGCGCGGAGCGGCCCTCGACGTCGCGCAGGTTGACGTCGTTGCCGAGCGTGGCGCCGACGATCTTTCCGGCGCTCGACGCGATGACGGCGATTTCCGGCTCCGGATTGTTCCAGGTCGAGACCGGATGCAGCCCGACATCGGCGCCGAAGCCGACGGAGGCGAGCGGCTGGCATTTGGTGAAAATCTCGGCGTCCGGGCCGATGCCGACCTCGAGATATTGCGACCAGGCGCCGCGCGCAATCAGCTTGGCCTTGATCTCCATGGCTTCGGGCGAGCCGGGCTTCAGCTTCGACAGGTCGTGGCCGATCAGGCTGGCGATGTCGGCGCGGATGGCGTCGGCCTTTTCCGACGAGCCGCGCGCCTGCTCCTCGATGACGCGCTCGAGCAGGCTGACGACAAACGTGACGCCCGACGCCTTGACCGCCTGCAGGTCGACGGGCGACAGCAGCCACGGCTTTCCGCCGTCGCGCGCGCTCTCGAAACCGTTGCCGGCGATGTCTTCCAGCGAGCCGATCGGCTTGCCGGCGGCGGACTGCACATAGCCCGTGGGATCGTCCATCTCGCAGATGTCGCGCACGGTGGGCGCGTCGCGCGACGTGATATCGACGACCGCGCCGTCGCGCACCGTCACGACGAGCGGATGGGCCACGCCGGGCAGATGCGCGCGCCCGAGAAAAATGCCGGTGCCGGGCAATTGGGTTGCGTGCGTCATGGTCCCCCCCGAAGGTTCTGGTGTTGCGACTGTTTAGCCGAAGGCAAGCGGCGCGCGCAATCGCGCTTGACCGGTGGCCGGCGCCTGGGGTCAATCTAGCGGGAGCGCCCTCGGAACCGGCGCTGCGGGGGACGAAAGAAAATGCAGAAGCGGCCGGACGAGTTTCCCGATTTCGGGCTGAGCGCGGAGGAGCGCAAGCGCGCCGTGCTTGGGCATACCTATGAGTGGCCCGGCATGGACGGCGCGCGCGGCGAGATCTGGTGCTACACCGACAGCCACTCCTATGCGGCGGGCGAGACGGTGGGGCTGAAAGTCAGTTCGACCGCGCCGCTGTTCGATCTGTCGATCCTGCGCGATGGCGCGGTCGAGACGCCGGTCTTCGCCCGGTCGGGCCTGTCGGCGCAGTGGCAGGAGACGCCCGACGACTGTTCTGTCGTGGGCTGCGGCTGGAGCACGAGTTTCGAATTCGCCATTCCCGAGGACTGGCCGTCCGGCGCCTACCGCATCACGCTTGCCGCCGAGGGTCGCGACGGCCGCCCGATCACCTGCCAGCATTTGTTCATCGTGCGCCCCGATGTCGGACCCAAGCCCGGCCGCGTGCTGCTGGTCGCCGCGACGGGGACCTGGACCGCCTACAACACCTGGGGCGGGTCGAACCACTATCAGGGCATCACGGGGCCCAATCGCGACCAGTTCGCCACGACGGTCTCGATCGAGCGGCCCTGGTGCCGGGGTTTCGTGACGCTGCCGCCGGACGCGCCGCGCGTGCCGCTGGAGATGGCGATGAAGCCCGCCGCGATCCCGCGCTATCCGCATATGGAATGGGCTTTTGCCACGGGCCACTCCAAGAAATACGCGTCGACCGGCTGGGCGAGCTACGAGGGCCATTTCTTCCGCTGGGCCGAGGCGAGCGGATACAAGGTCGACCTGGCCAGCCAGCACGATCTGCACTTCCGGCCGGAGATTCTGGCCGGCTATGATTGCATCGCCTTCATCGGCCATGACGAATACTGGACCTGGGAGATGCGCGACGCCGTCGACCGGTATGTCGAGGGCGGCGGGCATGTCGCGCGCTTTGCCGGCAACTTTGGCTGGCAGACCAGGCTGGAGGACGGCGGCCAGAGGCAGGTCTGCTTCAAATATCGCGCCCGCGGCGAGGACCCGGTCTATAAAGGCGGCGACGTGACCCGCGCGACCAATGCCTGGGAGGCGCCGGAAATCGGCCGTCCCGGCGCGCTGACGTTTGGGCTGAACGCGTCGCGCGGGCTCTATGCCGGCTGGGGCGGCTGCGCGCCGCGCGGCGCGCGCGGCTTTCCCGTCTACCGGCCGGAGCACTGGGCCTTTGCCGGAACCGGCATCTTCTATGGCGACATTCTCGGCGGCGAGAGCCATGTCTTCGGCTACGAGGTCGACGGGCTCGACTACATCATCCGCAACGGGCTGCCGGAGCCGACGCCGGACGCCGGCGCGCCGGACGGGCTGGTGGTGCTCGCGCTCGGCATGTCGTCGCTGGTCGAGGAGAGCGCCGACGTGCCGCTGGCCGACCAGTTCCTCACCGACGAGGACGGGCGCTTCATCGCCGAGACGCTGTTCGGCACGCCGAGCGACGAGAACCTCGAAAAGATCAAGCGCGGCTGCGGCATGATCGTCACCTTTCCACGCGGGCGCGGCGAGGTGTTCCATGCCGGCAGCTGCGAGTGGGTGGCGGGGCTGCTGCGCCGCGACCCGATGGTCGAGATGGTGACTAAGAACGTGCTGGACCGGTATCTGGGGCGCCTGCGCCAGTGACTTCTTGGACGCATCTGCCCTACGTTGCCCCCCTCTGGCCTGCCGGCCATCTCCCCCACGAGGGGGGAGATCACGCACGTCGGCGACGCGACTAATCTCCCCCCTCGTGGGGGAGATGGCCGGCAGGCCAGAGGGGGGCAACGTAGGGCAATTGTGCCTGCGATGTTCGAAGCTGTGACGTGAGAGTACAGAATGCGATGATGAACCAGACCGCCACCCCCCACGCCGTCAACACGAAACCCTCGAACCTCTTCATGTCGGGCCAGCGCCGCCCGCTGGTCGACCGGGCTGAGGGTATCCATGTCTGGACGCAGGACGGGCGCCGCTTCATCGATGCGGCGAGCGGGCCGGTCGCGGTCAATCTCGGCTACGGCAACCCGGTCGTGCTGGAGGCCATGAAGCGGCAGATGGACCGCACGACCTTCGCCTACCGCCTGCATTTCGAAAACGAGCCGGCCGAAGACCTCGCGCGCAGCATCGCCACAAGGATGCCGACGGGGCTGGAGCGCATCTTCTTCGTCTCGGGCGGATCGGAGGCGGTCGAATCCTGCATCAAGCTCGCGCGCCAGTGGGCGGTGGCAACGAAGCAGCCCAACCGCTGGAAGGTGATCGGGCGCATGCCGTCCTACCACGGCGGCACCTTCGGCTCGCTCTCGGTGACCGGCGACGGCATGCTGACGGATACGTTCGCAAGACAGATCAGCATGATGCCGACCGTGCCGGCGCCGACGGCGTGGCGCGACCGCGACAACCTGTCGATGGAAGAACGCGGCCTGCGCTACGCCGACATGCTGGACGAGAGGATCCTGGAGGAGGGGCCTGACTCCGTGCTGGCCTTCATCATGGAGCCGGTCGGCGGCGCGGCGACGGCCGCACTCGTGGCGCCCGACAGCTACTATGCCCGCATCCGCGAGATCTGCGACCGCCACGGTATCCTCTTGATCCACGACGAGGTGATGAGCGGCGCGGGGCGCTGCGGACGGTTCCTCGGTGGCGACTACTGGGACTGCCGGCCCGACATAGTCGCGCTGTCGAAGGGCATTGCGTCCGGCTATTCGCCGCTCGGCGCGCTGGTGGCGACGTCGCGCGTGGTCGATCCGGTCGTCGCCATGGGCGGCTTCCAGCACGGCCACACCTATGCCGGCAATCCCTTGGCCTGCGCCGCCGGCCTGGCCGTGCTGGGCGAGATGGACCGGCTTCGCCTGATCGACAACGCCGCCGCCATGGGCGCGGTGCTGATGGAGGAACTGCGCGGGCTCGCGACGCGCTTCCCCTTCATGGCCGATATCCGCGGCAAGGGCCTGCTGATCGGCGTCGAGATGGTCGGCGATCCCGATACGCTGGCGCCGATCGATCCGGCCAAGAACGCGCCGCAGCGCCTGCTCGACATCGCCTACCGGCGCGGGCTGATCATCTATGGGCGGCGGGTGCGGGGCGGCGCGGTCGGCGACAATTTCATGGTCTGCCCGCCGCTCATCGTGACGCCGGCCGACATTGCCGAGATCGTCGGTATCCTGGGTGAGTCGCTGGAGGCGCTGGCCGCCGAACTCGACCTGCCCGTGAATGGCTGATCGCGCATGAACCCGACGCTGTCGATACGGCCCGGCCGGCCCGACGACATCGCCCGTATTCATGCGGCGATCCTGGCCCTGGCGCGCCATGTCGGCGGCGAGGATCATGTGCTGAGCAGCCCCGACGATCTCGCCCGCCATGCCTTCGGGGAGACGCCGCACTTTTCGATCGAGATCGCGGAAATCGACGGCGCGTTTGCCGGCATGTGCCTGCATTTCCCCATCTTCTCGACCTGGATGGGCTGTCCCGGCGTTTTTGTGCAGGATCTCTATGTCGAGGACGCCTTTCGCGGAAAACGTGTCGGCGAGGCGCTGCTGCGCCATGTCGCGCGGGCGTCGCGGGAGAAGGATGGCGGTTATCTCCGCCTGTCGGTCGATACCGACAATTCGTCCGCCGTCGGCTTCTACGAGCGGCTCGGCATCAGACATTCCGGCTACGAGCAGATCCAGAAGATCACCGGCGACGATTTCGTCGCCTTCTGCCAGGGGTCCGGCCGGCCTCACGGGGAGCAGCCATGAAAACCTTCTACGCCGAGGAACAGAAGCGCCACGATCCGAAAGCCTTCCTGTCGAGCGGGGCGCCGCTGCCCAACCCGGAAAAGCCGGAGCGGGTCGAGCGGCTGCTGGCCGGCGCGCGCGCCGTGGGCTGCACGATCGAGCGGCCGGCCAGTCAAGGGCTCGGCCCCATCGCCGCCGTGCATACGCCGGAGTATCTCGACTTCCTCGCCAACATCTTCGTGCGCTGGCAGCGCATCGAGGGCGCGTCGGCCGAGGTCATCCCCAACATCCATCCGCTCGCCCGCGGCGGCTCCTACCCGGCATCCGCCGTCGGCCAAGCCGGCTACCACATGGCCGATACGGCCTGCCCGATCTCGGCCGAAACCTTCGACAGCGCCTGCTGGAGCGCATGGTCGGCAGTCGCCGCCGCCGATGCGGTCATGGCGGGCGCGCCGGCGGCCTATGCGCTCTGCCGCCCGCCCGGGCATCACGCCTTTGCCGATGTCGCCGGCGGCTTCTGCTTCATCAACAATTCGGCGGTGGCCGCCCAGCGTCTGCGCCGGCATGCGGCCCGCGTCGCCATTCTCGACGTCGACCTGCACCACGGCAACGGCACGCAGGGCATCTTCTATGCCCGCAGCGACGTGCTGACGGTCTCGCTGCACGCTGATCCGGTGCGCTTCTACCCCTTCTTCTGGGGCCATGCCGACGAGCGCGGCGAGGGGCCCGGCCTTGGCTACAACTACAATCTGCCGCTGCCGCGGAAATCCGGCGATGCGGCGTTTCTCGACGCCCTCGACCTGGGCCTGCGCCGCATCCGGTCCTTCGCGCCGGACGCGCTGGTCGTGGCGCTCGGCCTCGACGCCTTCGAGGGCGACCCGTTTGGCGGCCTGTCGGTCACCACCCCCGGCTTCGCGCGCATCGCCGCAGCGATTGCCGGACTTCGCCTGCCCACGGTCATCGTCCAGGAAGGCGGCTATCTCTGCGACGCGCTCGGGGACAATCTGACGTCCTTCCTGACGGGCTTCGGCACCTAGGGTCCTCGCGGAAGACGGAGACGGTAGCCACGCCGCACGGCCATCTTCCGCCATATTCGTTGCGTTCACTGCGGGACACGCGGTGCCGGCGGGGAGCCCGGCACAGATCGATGTCTGTTCGAGCGCGGCGATGAAATCGATCCGGTTGCTTCCCCTGCGTTGATACTGGTCGCTTCCCCGACGTGATGACATGTTCCATTCGTGGAAATTGTGCACTACCATTCGCCGACGTTGTGAAATCGCCTCCGGAGCAGCAACGCTCCCGCGACAGGCACAATATGACCGGAGTGCGACCCGCAAGATGTCATGGTATAGCAAGGTAGCGTGGTCGGAAGGGCTGTTTCTCCGCCAGCATCATTTCCAGCAGAACGACCGCTATTTCGAACGGCTTCTCGAGAACCGGGTCCGCCAGCTCGGACCCTATCCCTGGGGCTTTTCGCAGATCGAGATCGACCGCGACCTTGCCCAGCAGAACAAGTTCGCGCTGCGCCGTGCGAGCGGCATCTTCCAGGACGGCACGCCGTTCGACATGCCGGGCTCGAGCCCGCTGCCGTCGGCCATCGACGTGCCGGCCGGCGTCGACAAGCAGATCGTCTGGCTGATCATGCCGGCGGCCGTCGTCAACGGGCGCGAGGTCGACATGGCCGAGGGAACGTCGGGCAGCCGCTACGTCCGCGACCTCGAGACCGTGGTGGATTCCTCGTCGGGCATGCATGTCGAGCAGGAGATCGAGGTCGCCCATCCCAGGGCGACATTCGAGATCAGGAAGACGCAGAAGCCCGGCTTTCATTCGCTCAAGGTCGCGCGCATCCTGGAAGTGCGCGACAAGACCATCGTGTTCGACGAGACCTTTGCGCCGCCGGTGATCGTCAGCCAGGCGCATCCCGTGGTGGCAGGGTGGATCGACCGCGTCGTCGGCTGGGTCGACACCAAGCTCGAGACGCTGGCGCGCTACGCCGCCGATCCGAGTTCGGGCGGCGGACTGCAGAGCTTCGACTATTCGATGCTGCTCCTGCTCAACCGCGAGATCAACGTGCTGAAGCACATGCGCGCCTCGCAATACGTGCATCCGGTCGAGTTCTACAAGGAACTGCTGCGCATCTCCGGCGAACTGTCGACCTTCACGGCCAAGCGCCTCGCACCCGAATACGACGAGTATGACCATGATTCGCTGGACATGGTGTTCGAGCCGGTACTGGCCGATATCCAGCGGCTGCTCAGCCTCGACATCGGCCGCGCGATCAGGCTCAACCTGGTCGAGAAGGCGCCGAACGCCTTTGTCGCCACGGTCCCCGACCGCAACCTGTTCCGCAATGCGACCTTCGTCATCGAGGTCGCGGCGTCGAAACCGCTGTCGCAGGTTCAGCAGCAGTTTCCGGCGCTCTGCAAGATCGGCCCGAACACCAAGATGAACGAGATCGTGCAGACCCATCTGCCGGGCATCGAGATCGTCCACATGCCGACCCCGCCGCGCCAGATCAGGGCGATCTCCGATCACGTCTATTTCTACCTCGACAAGTCCTCGGCGCTCTGGCCGGAATTCAGCGTGGCCAGCGGCATGGGCCTGCATTTCGCGGGCGACTGGCCGGGCCTCGTGCTTGACCTGTGGGCGATCGTGGAAGACAGGCGATGAGCGGAAAGGACGATCCCTTCGGTTCGGGCGGCAAGACCGTCATCAGGCCGAACCCGGCGGGTCGTCCACGCCAGGATCCGTTCCGCACGACCACCGATGCAGGCATTGCCGGTCCGCCACCGATTGCTCCACAAGGCTATCCGCCGGCTGCTCCCCAGGCTCCGGCGCCCTATCAGTCGCCCTATGGCGCAACCCCTGCGCCCCAGGCACCGGTCTCTTTCGGTTCGACCGGCGGCACCGACGACTGGATGAGTGGCGGGACGCCGAACTCCTTCTTCGCCAGCCAGAATGTCCAGCCGCAGGCCCCGCTGCCGGCGTCCGAACGCATCCCGCTGGAAGTTGCCCTGAACGCACGCGACGGCGGCGAGTATTCCGCCTCCAACCCGATCACCGCTGCCGCAGCGCCGCTTCTCATCCTGCTCGGGCGGTTGCGCCTGCTGATCGTGGACATGCAGGCCGTGCCGCTGATGAACCACGTGGCGCAATCGATCCGTGAATTCGAGAAGAAGGTGCTCGAGGCGGGCGTCAGCGCCGAGGACGCCAAGATCGCCAAATATGCCCTGTGCGGAACGGCCGACGACATCGTCCAGAACCTGCCGGGCACCGACCGCGGCGTCTGGATGCAGTATTCCATGCTGGCGCAGTTTTTCAACGTGCGCACCTCGGGCGTCGGCTTCTTCCAGGCGCTGAAGGAAATTCTTGCCAACCCCGCGCCGCGCTACGACCTGCTGGAACTGATGCATGCCTGCCTGTCGCTGGGCTTCGAGGGCCAGTATCGCGGCGCGGCCGGCGGCGACGCGGAGCTGCAGCGTGTGCGCCGCGACGTCTACCAGACGCTGCGCCAGCTTCGGATGCGCAACGACGACGACATCTCGCCGCGCTGGCAGGGCATGGCCAAGATGATGCAGAATGTCGGCTCGGCCATTCCTTCTTGGGTGATCGCCGGCGTTGCCGGCGCGCTTCTGGTCGGCGTCTTCTTCCTGCTCCGGCTCATCATCAGCGGCGACGGCGACGCGATGGCGGCCCGGCTGATCGCGCTCAATCCGTCCGAGCCGATCACCATCGAGCGCGCATCCTTCGTCCCCTTCACCGCGCCGCCGGAGGTGACGCAGTCGACGCAGCTCGAGCGCCTCCGCGGCCGGTTGGCGGACGACATCGCGGCGGGCGGACTGGTGGTCGAGCCCGTGGGCAAGAACATCGTCATCCAGGTCAGCAATCTCCTGCTGTTTGCACCGGGCAAGGCCGACGTCGTGCCCGCATTCGAGCCGATCGCCGAGCGCATCGCGGCGGCGCTCGAGGCGGAACCGGGTCCCATCAACGTCATCGGGCATACGGACAGCGTGAAACTCAAGCCGTCGAATGCCTTCAAGTCGAACTACGATCTCTCCGTTGCGCGCGCCAAGTCGGTCGCGAAGCTGATCGAGGGCAAGATTTCCGATCCGACACGCTTCAGCGTCGAGGGAAAGGGCGAGGACGAGCCGATCGGCGACAACAAGACCGCAGAGGGTCGCGCCAAGAACCGCCGCGTGGAACTGTCGATCATCCGGGAGGAAGAGCTGTGATCGCCCGGGTTGATGGCGCTGGCCGGGTCGTGTCCTGACAATGCGGAAATGGCTCCTTGCACTCGCTGTCGCCATCGGCCTTGCGGCATTCGCCGCGATCGTCTGGTTCGGCGGCCCGCTGATCGGCTTTGGAGATTCGCGTCCGTTCGATTCCGTCTGGGTGCGCCTGCTCATCATCCTGGTCGTCTTCGCGATCGTGGGGAGCATCTACGGCATCCGCTACTGGCGCCGGCGCAAGGCCGCCCGCGCGCTCGAAGCAGCCCTTGCCCAGAGCGAGCAGCAGGAAGGCGACGGCAAGGTCCTCGGCGAGCGCATGAGCGAAGCGCTGGAGACGCTCAAGCGGTCCAGCGGCAAGCGCAACTATCTCTACGACCTGCCCTGGTATGTCATCATCGGCCCGCCGGGTGCTGGCAAGACGACGGCGCTGGTCAATTCCGGGCTCAAGTTTCCGCTCGCCGGCGCCGATGGCGGCAAGGCGATCGCAGGCGTCGGCGGCACGCGCTACTGTGACTGGTGGTTCACGGAAGAGGCGGTGCTGATCGACACGGCGGGCCGCTACACGACGCAGGATTCCGATTCCGAGGTCGACAAGAAGAGCTGGCAGTCCTTCCTGTCGATGCTCAAGGCGAACCGCGCCAAGCAGCCGATCAACGGCGTCATCCTGGCCATCAGCCTGGAAGACCTGATGAAGCTCAGCGGCCAGGAACTCGCCGACCATTCGGTGGCGATCCGCAAGCGGCTCCTGGAAATCCACCAGCTCCTGAAGATCGATTTCCCCGTCTATGCGCTCTTCACCAAGGCCGACCTGATCGCCGGTTTCTCCGAATATTTCGGCAACTTCACCGAAGCGCGTCGGCGCAAGGTATGGGGCGCCACCTTCCAGACGCAGGACCGCAAGAAGAACATGGTCGGCGAGGTGCCGGCGGAGTTCGACCTGCTGGTGCGCCGCCTGACCGAGGAGGTCGCCGACCGGCTGCACGAGGAGCCCGATCCGATCGCGCGCATCGCCATATTCGGCTTCCCGGCGCAGTTCGCCATACTCAAGAGCCGCGTCGCCGACTTCCTCAACCGGATCTTCGAGCCGACGCGCTACCAGGTGAACGCCAATCTGCGCGGCTTCTACTTTTCGTCCGGCACGCAGGAAGGCACGCCGATAGACCAGGTGCTCGGCTCGATCAGCCGCAGTTTCGGCAATGCCGCGTCGTCGGCGCACCTGTCGGGAGGCGGCAAGAGCTACTTCCTGCGCGATCTCCTGACCAAGGTCATCTTTGCCGAGGCCGGCTGGGTGTCGCGCGACATGAGCGCCGTGCGCCGCGCGGCGTTCCTGCGCTATGGGACGCTGTCGGTCATCGGCCTGGTTTCGCTAGCCCTGCTCGGCGCCTGGGGCGTCTCGTTTGCCAACAACAAGGCGCTGATCACCGCGACCGACAGCGCCGTCGAGCAGTATCGCGTCAACGCCAAGGACGCGCTGCAGGCGACGACGATCTCCGACGTCGAGCTTGGCGATCCGTCCGGGCTTCTGCAGATCCTGCGCAGCATGCCGGTCGGCTACGACAACCGCGACCAGCCCACGCCGGTCACCGAGACCTTCGGCCTCGGCCAGCGCGGCCGCCTCGTTTCGGCGTCCGAGACCACCTATCGCGAAGCGCTGGAGCGGATGTTCCGCTCGCGCCTCATCCTGCGCCTCGAGCGCCAGATCGAGGCGGGCATGAACGATCCGCTCATCCTCTACGAGACGCTGAAGGTCTATCTGATGCTGGGCGGAAAGGCGCCCGCGGTCGACGACGATCTGGTCGTGACCTGGATGACGCAGGACTGGGAGCAGAACCTCTATCCCGGACCCAACAACCGGAGCCTGCGCGAGGAACTGCTACGGCATCTGCAGGCCATGCTCGAGCTCGGCGCGGACTACCGGCCGACCTTCGAGCTGAATGGGCCGCTGGTCGAATCGGCGCAGCGCTCGCTTGCCCGCATGAACATGGCGGACCGCGCCTATGCGCTGATCAAGTCCGCGTCCTATTCCGCCCCGATCGAGAATTTCTCGGTCGCCAGCCGTGGCGGGCCGGATACGGCGCTGGTGTTCGAGGCGGTCGATGGATCGGAACTCGACAAGCTCGTCGTGCCCGGCCTTTACACCTATGCCGGGTTCCAGGACTTCTTCATCCCGCAGCTTGCCGCTGTCGCCGAGAAGATCGAGAGCGAGAAATGGGTGATGGGCGAACTGGGCGACCAGAAGGGCGTCGAGGAACAGTTCGGCCAGCTCGGGCCGGTCCTGATCGAGCGCTACGGCAAGGATTTCGTCGACGCCTGGAACGCCGTTCTCGACAATCTGAAGCTGAAGTCCATGTCGGCCGACAAGCCGCAATATCTGGCGCTCTCCGCGGCGTCGGCGGCGACGTCTCCGTTGCGCCAGCTGTTCGAGGCGGTGGCCGCCGAGACGCTGCTGACCGTCGAACGCGAGGGAGACGAAGAGGCAGCTGCCGGCGATTCCATCGATCCGCTGACGGGTCAGGCCACGGCGGCTGCCACCCGGGAGGTCTCCAGCCTTGCCGCGCGCGCTGTGCCGGGACGCGCCGCCGGGCTGGCGCGCATCGGCATCGATCTGGCGATGAAGAAGTCGACGAGCAGGGCAGGCGACACCTTTGCCGCCGGCGGAAAGCAGATACCCGGCGCCAATATCGAGGCGCAGTTCCGCCCGTTCCATGAACTCGTCAAGGGCGACGCGGGCAAGCGGCCGATCGATGCGCTGATCCAGAACTTCTATGAAGTCTATCAGAGCCTGGTGCTGGCGGCGACGAACCCGTCGCAGGCCGACCGCGCCAACGCCAACATGCAGATGCAGGTGGTCAACCTGCGCGCCAATGCGTCGCGCCTGCCGCGTCCGGTCGCGCGCATGGTCAATGCGGCCGTCGACGATTTCGAGGGCGACGCGGCCAACAACTCGATCGCCCAGCTCAACCAGATGCTGGCAGCGACCGTGACCAGGCCCTGCGAGACCGCGATCGCCAACCGCTACCCCTTTGCCAAGGACTCGGAACGCGACGTGCAGATGGCCGACTTCGCCAAGATATTCTCGCCCAATGGCATCATCGACCGCTTCTTTGCGCAGAACCTGGCGCCGCTGGCGGACCTGTCGGGCAGCGACTGGGTGTGGAAGGAAGACACGGCGATGGGCCGGGAACTGTCCAAGGCCACGCTCAAGGAATTCCAGCGCGCCGCCGAAATCCGCGACGCCTTCTTCCCGCAGGGCGGCGTGATGCCCGCTGTGACGCTGACGATCACGCCCTTCTCGCTGCATGGCGAGGCGGACCTGGCGCTGTTCAACATCAACGGCCAGGTCGTCCAGAGCCAGCAGGTCGGCGGCCTGCCGGTCAGCATCCAGTGGCCGGGTTCGATGGGGGGCGGCAATGTCTCGATCAGCCTGACGCCGGAGATCGCCGGCAGGGTCTCGGCCGTGGTGACGGAAGGCCCCTGGGCCTTCATGCGCCTGCTGGAGTTCGGCTCGGTCTCGCGCACCGGCGACGGCATGCGCGCGCGCTTCGTCATCGGCGGGCGCGATGTCGTCTACACCTTCCAGGTCGGCTCGGTGGCCAATCCGTTCTTCCTGCCCGCGCTGTCGCAGTTCAGCTGTCCGTCGGGGATTTGACGCGATGGGGTTCGGGCTGTTCGGCAAGCTGCCGCAGAAGCGTGACTTCATCTCCTTCGGCATTCCCGGCGACATCCTGCTGCCGCTGGAAACCTGGCTGCAATCGGCGATCGCGGCGAGCCGCAGCGAACTCGGCAAGGGCTGGGAGGAGCTGTATCTCGTGGCCCCCATCTGGCGGTTCTGGATCGGCCCGCAGGTGTTCGGCTCGGGCTGCGCCGGCGCGCTGATGCCCTCCGTCGACGGGGTCGGACGCTTCTTCCCGCTGATGGCGGTCTATGTCTGCGAACAGCACGCGGCCATGGCGCCGCCTTCCTATGCGCCGCAGGACCGGTGGTACCAGTCCATCGAGGAGCGGCTGCTCTCGGTGCTGGACGAGGAGACGCCACCGGCGCCGGATTCGCTGCTGGCCAACCTGCCGGCGCCCGTGCTCGAGGCCGCCGCCACGCGCCCCGGACTGTCGACCTTCAAGGGCGGAACGGTGTGGCGCGGCGAGATCGACGCCGACACGCCGAGCTTCCTCGCAACCATCTTCGAGGACGACTATCGCGAGGTGTCGCGTGGCCGCAGCTATTGGTGGGCGCCCGGGAATGATACGAGGGGGCCGGTGCTGCATGCCAGGAACGGCCTGCCGGATCCGTATTTTCATACGCTGATGCTGAAGGTTGTGGCAGACTGATCGCTTCGGCAGACAGAGCCGGGCATGGGGTGGGACGGGGCAGGTGAACGAACCGACGATTTCCTTCGAGAGCTACGCGGCCACCCATACCGGACGTGTGCGCAGCCTGAACGAGGACTGCTTCCTGGCCGAACCACGCAGCGGCGTCTGGCTGGTGGCTGACGGAATGGGCGGCCACGATGCCGGGGAACTGGCCTCGGCCAGCATCGTGGCGCATCTGGCGACGCTCGGCGTCGCGAGTTCCGCACCGGACCTGCGCGCCCGCTTCGAGGACCGCATCCTTCGCGCCAACACCGAGATCTGGGACATTGCCCAATCCCGCGGCGGCACGACGATAGGGTCGACGGTCGCCGCTTTGCTCACCTATGAACGGCAATATGCCTGCATCTGGTCGGGCGACAGCCGCGTCTATCTCGTGCGCAACGGCATTCTGGCGCAGGTCTCGCACGACCACACGGAGGTGCAGGAGTTGCTCGACCGTGGCATACTCAACGCCGCGGAGGCCCGCGACTGGCCGCGCCGCAACGTGATAACCCGGGCGATCGGCGTGACCGAGGAGGTGATGACCGATATCGAACTCGGCCAGGTCGAGCCGGGCGATGTGTTCGTGCTGAACACCGATGGCCTTACCGCCCATGTCAGCGAGGAAGAAATCCGGTTGGCCGTCATCGACAGAAGTCCCGAGGACGCCTGTACGCTCCTCATCGACACTGTTCTCGATCGCGGCGCCACCGATAATGTGACGGTGGTGATCGTGAAATGCCATGCCGCCAACACGGCCACCGATGGCTCCACTGTGGTTCACCCCGGACGCGATATGCCTCATGTCCGATGACGAGAAGACAAAGATCATCGCCGCACCCGATCCGGTGGCGGTGGGTACCCAGCTCAGCGGCACCTATGAGCTCGACCAGCGTCTTGCCTCGGGCGGCATGGGCGAGGTCTATCGCGGCCACAACATCCAGACCGGCGATCCGGTCGCCATCAAGATCGTGCTGCCCGAATTCGCGCGCGACGCGACCATCCTATCGCTGTTCCGCAAGGAGGCGTCGGTCCTCAATCACCTCTTCCACGAGGCGATCGTGCGCTACCATGTCTTCGCGATCGACCAGAAGATCGGCCGGCCCTATCTGGCGATGGAGTTCGTCGACGGCGTATCGCTTGCCGAACTGTTCGCCAGCGGGCCGATGGACCCGGAGGACGCGCGCAAGCTTCTGGTGAGGCTCGCGTCCGGGCTTGCGGTCGCACATGGGGCCGGCGTGATCCATCGCGACCTGTCTCCCGACAACATCGTGCTGCCCGGCGGCAAGGTCGAACGCGCCAAGATCATAGATTTCGGCATCGCACGCTCCGCCAATGTGGGCGGCGAAACGCTGCTTGGCGGGTCCTTTGCCGGCAAGTACAATTTCGTCTCGCCCGAACAGCTCGGCATGGCAGGCGGCGAGGTCACCGAGCGTTCCGACATCTATTCGCTCGGCCTCGTCATAGCGGCGGCGCTGCGCGGCAAGACGATCAACATGACGGGCAGCCAGGTCGACATCATCGAGAAGCGGCGCGTGGTGCCGGATCTCACCGGGATCGATCCGCGCATGCGCCCGGTGCTGGAGGCCATGCTGCAGCCGGATCCGCGCAGCCGTCCGGCAAGCATGGCCGACATTGCCGAGGGCCTGCAGGTCGCCGTGCCGCAGCCAAGAAACGTCTGGGACGCGGATACGCAATCGGCGCCCGGCAGCGTGACCCAGTTCCCGCCAGGCGACAGCCAGGCCAACACCACCGGGATCGGCGAGGCAGGCGTGCCGATGATGACCAGCCGCACGCCCATGCCGTGGCGCGTTGACGGTGAGGCGGCCGGCGAAGCGACCGGCATCAGTGGAGGCTACGGCGCGGCGCGGCCCCAGGGCGAGGCTCCGCCAGTCGATCCGGTGGCCCGCAAGCGCAGCTTTGGCGGCGCGGGCATTGCGCTTTCCCTCCTGGCCGTCCTCGCACTGGCCGGTGGCGGCGGTGCCTATCTCGGCGGCTATTTTGACGGAGCCCCGCCGCCCGCGACAGGCGATGCGCCGCCCGTGGAGACGGCCGAGGAGCCCGCTCCGCCCGCCGATGCGCAGGAGCAAGCCCCGGCCGAGCCGGAGCAAGCCCCGGCCCAGCCGGCGCCGGCGGATGTCGAACCCGTGCCGCCGCCGCCGCCCGTTGCCGGCCCGGAGGCATCTCCGCCGGAAACCGGCGGCGAGCCGGCGGGACCTGAAACCGGCGCCGAGCCGGCGGGACCTGAAACGGGGGGCGAGCCCGCGCCGATCCCTGCGGAGCCGAGCGAACCTGCCCAGCCTACGCCGCCTGTAGAAGCGCCGCAGACTGAGGGCTCCCCGCCCGATGCGACGCCGGACAATGCCACGGTGCGCCGCGACTGGCTCAATGCCTATTCGGGCGGAGACTGCTTCTATGCCTCTAGCCTGCCCGGCAGCGTAGACAAGTTGCAGATCGAGGGCTTTGGCGAAACCGTGGCGCCGTTCGAGGCGATGCTCCAGGCCTACAAGGCGGCATTCAGCGCCGACCCGGAACCCGATATCGGCGTTCGTCTCATCGCGCCGAAGCAATGCCCGACGACGGTTTTCCTGCACAGTTTCGACAGGTCGCCCGAACCGCCCCCGCAGCTGTCCGTGACCAGGGACGTGCTATTCGATGGCGATCCGCTCGAGGGCAGCGTGCAGCTGCAACCCGGCCGGAGGACCTACCTGCTGCTCATCGACCATGACGGGATCGCGCACAATCTCGGCAGATTGTTGCAGCCATCGGGCGACAGGGCCGGTTTCAAAGTGCAGCTCGGGCTCGGCGCCGGCGATGTCGTCGGCAAGCAGCCGCTGCCGCAGGTGCTTCTGGCCTTTTCGACATCGGCGCCCGTCGAGGCACTGGAGGCAGGCAAGGCCATGCCCTCCTTCCAGCTGCTGCCGAGCATCGTCGATGAACTGCGTACGAAGCGTATCGAAGGCGCTGCCTCTGCCCGATACTTCCGCATCAGGGGGTGATCGTTCAGCGCACGATGAACGACGTGATGCCGTAGAGGATGGGCCTCCCGTCGTCGCGGATCTCGTCGGCAAGGCTGGCGAAGAACTCTTCCGCCACGACGCCGGGTCTGGTCGGGACGGTGCGCAGCGGCCCGTCGGATGCGATGGCGATCAGCAATTGGGCGGCGGCGACAGGGCCGGCCGTCAATGTCAGGGGCTCGCTGAAGTCAATCGACAGCCTGGTCACGCCGGAGACCTGGCTGATCAGCTTGGCCTTGCCCTCGTCGTCCACGACGAACAGATAGAGCGTGTTCTTCCGCAGGCCCGAGACCCGGCCGGACAGCGCGCTGCCGCTGGCGATCTCGCGGCGGTCCAGATCGAGACGAAGCGGATAGTCGGGATACTGCGCAATGCTGCGCGAAAACGAGAGCGTCGCGCATTGTGCCGCCGTGACCGTGCTGTGCTGGATGGTGACCGGAACTCCGGTCATGCGCTGATAGGCTTCGCTCAGCGAGGATACGCTCGCGTTCGTATCCGACAAGGCTTCGACCGCGGTGGCCTCGGTGGGTATCGCCAGAATGCACTCCTCGCCCTCGTAGGACTTGAGGAAGTCGGCCAGCGGCATGTCCCTGTGCGCCGGGGCTGCATTCGGCTCCACGGCCACGTCGTCCGGTACGACGATGGCGACCTGTTCCTCGGTCTCCACGCGGCTGGCCGAAGCGTCCGGATCGCCGATATCTTCTTCGACGGGCGCAATCGGCTGCACGGTGGCGTCGGAGGCCGCAATGCCGGCAAGCGCCGGTGCGCTGTCATCGACGGCGGTTGCTGCGGCGGTCGGGGCGACGCTGGCGACGGAACTGGCGGGCGCCGTGGCAACGACGGTGGCCGCAGGCGCGGAGACGCTGGGCGCAATCGCGGCGGCACTGGAGGAAACCTGCGCAGGCACGGCTTGCGTCGCCGCGGCTTCGGTCGACGATGCGAGTGCCGGCGCCGGTTCGGTTTCGACGACCGATGCGATCTGTGTGGTATCGGAGACGGTCGCCAATGTCGGCGCGGGCAGGGCGAGCGGCGCCTCCTGCCGTTCATCGGTCGCCTGCAGCGTCGGCGCGTCGACAGCCTCGACCGATGGCGCAAGGGCTGGCGCTGGTGTGCCTTCGAGAGCCGAGGCGATTTCCGTGGTCTCTGACAGGGTCGGCAGCGTCGGCGCGGACAGCGCAAGCGGCGCCTCCTGCCTGTCCTGCGCGCCTTGCGCCGGCACCACGGGACTGTCAGCCGCAGTGAGGGAAAGCGGTTCGTCGACCGGCGCCGCAACGGCGGTTTCCGCCGCCGCTGCGGGGGCGAGCGTCTCCTCTGCCGTTGAAGGCAGTTCCAGTTCGGTCTCGACGGCCGCGGCGACCGCTGCCTCGTCGTCCACGGCCGCCGCGCTGTCTACGGTCGGCGCGGCTGGGGCGGCGATCACCTCGTCGACCGGATTGGCTGCCGTCTCGTCGGCGACCGGAAGCGCCTGCGGTGCGGGATCCTGCGCCTGCTCGACCGTTTCCGCGGGCGATGCGGCAACCGACACAGCCGCGTCTGCCGACACCGGGACCTGCTCCGTCGCATCGGTCGGTGCCAGCGGATCGACGACAGACGGCGCGATCGGTGCCGCGCCATCGACGGCCGCGGCCGCGACGGCCGGCGCCGCGGTGAGTGTCTCCACCCTCCCGGCGGCGAGGCTCTCTATGCTGATCTGCGTCGGCGCCCGCGTTTCGGCTTGAGGCGCCGGCAAGGCGACCAGCGCCAGCGCGACCGCGCCATGCAGGGCCAGCGATCCGCCAAGTGCGAGCGTCCACAGCCCGGCCTGCGACGACCGGCTCACGGCGCGCCCGCCGGGCCGGCCGGCGCCTCGTGGAGCGTCACGATCTGGACCGCGATGCCGTCGCTGCGCAGCATTTCGGCGATGTCGAGCAGGTCGCCAGCCGGCATGTCGTGCTGGGCCAGAAGGTTGAGCGCCGCCTGCGCGTCGCCCGTCTCTTCGATCGCCGTGCGCGCGGCAGGAACCAGCGTATCGCAGGCAAGGGACCGGCCATCCAGAAAGAGGTCGCCCTCCGCGGTGATCAGCAGCAGGGGCCGCGGCAGGCGCTCGAGCGGCAGGTCCTTCGTGACGGGAATGTCGGCCTGCGCCTCGTTGCGGTTGGTCAGGCTGCCCGTGGTGAGGAAGAACAGGAGGAGAAGGAAGACGATGTTGATCATCGTCAGCGTGAAGTCCGGCTTGCGCCGCTGCGGGGGTGCCGGGATGATGCTCACGGCCGGGCACCGCGCCGGTTGAGCACGGTGACGGTCTCGATCCCGGCGGCTTTCACCCCTTCGAGCACGGACACGACGTCCTGGACCGTCGCCGTGCCGGCCGGGATCAGGACCAGAGCGGTGACCCCGTCGGCCTTCAGCCGCTCGAGTTCACCGTCGAGATCCGTCATGGCGATCGTCTCGCCGGCGACCCTGACGCTGCCCGCCATGATGCGCACCGCCACCGGAGCAGCTTGCGTCGTGGCAGAGGGGGCGGGCGGGCTCTGGGGTTCGGACGGGTCACTCGCGACCGGCCCCAGGCCGATGATCGAGAAGGGGACGATCTGCGACGACACCATGAAGAAGATGACGAGCAGGAAGATGACGTCGATCAGCGACGTCAGCACGAAGGAGGCGCGCCGCCGTCTGACATGCCTGGGCAGGATCATCCGCGCCTCGGCCGCCATCTATCCCCCCAGCGCGACGGTCTGCCCGCGCGGCGGGCCGAACCCGGACCGGGCCTGCGTCGCCGTCTCCATCTCCAGCCCCGGCGCAAGGCTGAACAGCACCTTCGCGATGCCGGCTTCCATCGTCGCCCGCTCCTGGTCGACGCGGCCCTCGAACCACATCGACAGGAAATAGACCGGTATCGCGACCGTCAGCCCCGCAGCGGTCGTGATGAGCGCGACCCAGATGCCGCCGGCAAGCGCGGAAGGATCGATGGCCCCGCCCTTGGCCGAGAGTTCGCCGAACGCAGAAATCATGCCGATGACCGTGCCGAGCAGGCCGAGCATCGGGGCCGCCTGCGCGACAGTCTCCAGAAAGCGGAGGTTCTTCGACATGGTACCAAGGCTCTCCATCGCGAAATGCGCGGCGACTTCGCGGGCGCGGTCCTTGTCCTCGGGATAGCGGACCAGCGAGACCATGGCCTCGAGAACGGCGCCAGCGGTCGGCGAGATTTCCATGCGCGCCATCTTGATGGCGCTGCTGCGATTGCCCTCGGCCCACATCGAAAGGGCCGTGTCGGCGCCGCGCGCCCTGCCGACGCCAAGTCTCGCGAACTGGATGATCTTGAAGATCGACACGGTGATCGCCGCCACGGAGATGAGCGCGAGTGCGACGAGCACCGGTCCACCGGACGAACTCAACTGATCGACCAGGACCGCGATCATGGCCGTCTGCTCCGCGGGGCGATCATCCGTGATGCGCGCATCACAGGCCGAACTCGATCGTGGTGCGCGTCGAGGTCGTCAGCGTGTCGAGGCAGACGTCCGACGCCTTGCCGTCCACGAGGCACTCCGATGCATCGTTGACCAGGAGCCGCGAGATCGAATCGCAGGCCTGGCCGGCGAGATCGAACTTGACGACCTTGGTCTTGCCGACCGGCAGCTTGCCGAACTGGAAGGCGAGCGACTGGCCGACCTTGCCCGTCGCATCGAAGGTGATGACGTCGTAGGACGTCTTGTCGAGCACCACGCCGGTCTTGTTGACGGCGACGAACACCAGCCGGCACGCGCTCTCCAGCGGGGCGGCATCGTTGAGTTCGATCGAAAGCGACTGCTCCTGAGCATGGGCGACCGGCCCGGTCGTCACCGCCAGCGCGACGACAGCTGTTGCGAGAGCCAAGCGTCCGGTGTTCATTGCAAACCTCCTTGTGCGGGCCATTCATGGCCGTCCCGCCGGCCAGTGTAGCCTTGGCATCGCGTGAGTTGAAACGGATATTTGCACTGGCATCGCTACGCGGGCGGTGCAAATGTAGACGGCGGTCCGTGTCAAAAAAAAGTCTGCGTCACGGGATAGTTTCCGCTCCGCCGACAGGGGTCGGCAAAACGACAAGGGTGTGGCGGCGGTGAACCCTTCGCATGGGCTGAGACGCTTCGGGACGCCGGCCCTCGGCCTGGCGCTCATGCTGCTTGGCACGGTCGCCGCGAGGGCCGAGTTCACGGTCTGCAACCAGACGCTGGACGTGGTCAACCTGGCGGTTGGCCAGGAGGTGCGCGAGCAGACCGAGGCGGACGCGTTCTGGCAGACGGAAGGCTGGTGGACGGTCGGCGCCAACCAATGCGTCAACGTCATCCGCGACGGGCTGGTCAACCAGTTCATCTACATCTACGCGACCGACGTGTTCGGCCAGCCGCTGCTGAGCGGCTCGACCTCGATGTGCGTCGGCACGCGCCGCTTCGTCATTCGCGGCGACAAGGAATGCTGGGCCAGCGGCCACCAGGCGGTGCCCTTCTTCGAGGTGGATACGCAGAAGACCGAGCGCTGGACCCTCTTCCTCAGCACGCGCGGGGTGCAGTGAGCGCCAGATGAACGCAAGCGGCAACATCGACACCGGGATCAACGCAAACATCAACGCCGGATCGGCAGCATTGTTCGGCCTGTCGCGCGCCGCGTTCCGGTTCGCCATCGTCGGTCGTCGCCATGCATAGCGTCGACGAGAGCTTCCGCCAGAAGCGCGAGGCGGTCCTCGTGCGGCGCAAGCGTGCGCGCTGGCAAAAAGTCTATGCGGCACTAGGGGTTGTCGTGCTGGCCTGCATCGCCGGCGGCTTCTGGCTGACGGCCGACAAATGGTCGATCGACCTCGACGACGACCTCGTTGCCGTCGAGATCGCGGACGATCCCGGTGCCACCGACATCCCGGTCTATATCCCGGCCATCGTCGACCTCGCCGGCGACCCGATGACCATCAACATCGGCCGCGAGGCCGGCAGCACCCCCCGCGTCACGGCGCTGCCGCGCCCTGCCGACCTCGTCGATCCCGGCATTTCCAATACGCTCAGCATGCTTTCGGACGTGATGCTGAGCACCAGCCAGAGCCTGATGACGACCATCCCCTCCAGCCCCGAGGACTTTGCCTTCTTCCAGGCGCAGCGCACGGCCCGGCCGGCGAGCCTGCCCGATCCGAGCGAGGCGCCTCCCGCCGTGCAGGCGGCGCCCGGCGATGCGCCGCCCGTTGCCGCCGATGGAACGCCGATTGCCGAGGACGCGGCCTTTTCCGATCCGAACGCAGGCTGGGGCGAGACGATCGACGAGGGTGAAGAGGAGCTTCCCGAGTTCAAGAAAACCAGGATCGAAAACAACACGATGGTGGTGAGCGTCACGCCCGAGCAGGAGCGCGGATCGCTGATCGAGGACTATGTCGACAAGGTGCTGGGCCCGCGCACGCTGGAAAGCCTGGCCATTGAGCATCGTTTTACGGCGGACGACGCCAAGCTTGCAGCCGACGCGCTGAAGACCCTGTTCAACACCGAGCAGCTCGATGCCGGTTATGTCGTGGCGATGCGAGGGGTCAAGTCGCAGCCGCGGTCGCCTGCGCAAAGGCTCGTGCAAGTCTCCGTCTACGCGGACGCGAATTACATCGGCACGCTGGCTCGAGCCGATGATGGCTCGTTTGTCGCCGGCGTCGATCCGTGGGTGAGGGAGGATCTGCTTCACTATTCCGGCGCCGAGACCCAGGCCGGCCCGGAGCGCCAGTATCGCCTGCTCGATGCGATATACTCGACCGCTGCGCGCAACAACGTGCCGACCGCCGTCATTGGCGAAACGATCATGTATCTGTCGCGCGGGCAGGATCTCAACGCCTTTGCGAGCCATGGCGACAGGCTGCTCCTCGTCTTTTCAGAGACGCCGCGCGCCGATGAAGGCTCTGCCGGTCGCGTGCTCTACGCCGCAATCAAGGGCGACCAGAAGGACATCGAGTGTTTCGTCTACCGGCCGGCAGGGGCCGACGACTTCGCCTGCGTCTCGGAGAACGACCAGATCCATTCGGTGACGGTGACCAACGGCATGGTGACGCCGGTCAACGGCGTGCTGACCTCGACCTTTGGTCCGCGCAAGCATCCCGTCCTCGGCGTGGTGCGGGTCCACAAGGGGGTGGACTGGGCAGCGCCCTCCGGCACACCCATATTTGCCGCCTACGACGGCACGATCGCCTTTGCCGGCGATGGCAAGGGCTACGGCAACGTCGTGCGCATCTCGCATCCCGGCGGCCGCGAGACGCGCTACGCACACATGTCGCGCTTCGCGGAAAACCTCAAGGTCGGCATCGCGGTGAAGGCCGGCGAGGTGGTCGGCTATGTCGGCACCACCGGGCTCTCGACGGGACCGCATCTGCATTTCGAGCTCTACCAGGGTGCTCAGGCCATCGATCCGCTGCAGGCTGCGGTGCAGGTGGCGGAGGCCTATACCGGTTCTGGCGACGAGGCGGTCGAACGCCTCGTCGACAAGATCGTGCGGGTCGAGAGCGGCGGCAACGCCTCGGCCAAGAATCCGCTGTCGTCGGCGACCGGCCTTGGCCAGTTCATCTCGAGCACCTGGCTGCGCATGATGCGGACCTATCGCCCCGACCTGGCGCGCACCCTGTCGCAGGCCGACCTGCTGGCGCTGCGCTTCGATCCGACGATCTCGCGCGAGATGGTGCGCAGGCTTGCGCAGGAAGGCGAAGCCTATCTGCAGGCGAGGGGGCACCAGATCACGTCAGGACGGCTCTATCTCTGCCACTTCCTGGGCATGGAAGGTGCGCATATCGCGCTGTCCTCGCCCGATACCGCGACTGTCGCGGCCGTGATGGGCCCGGCCGTGATGAGCGCCAACCCGTTCCTCAACGGCAAGACGATCGCGGACCTGAAGAACTGGGCGGAACGGAAGATGGCAGGCAAGGGCATCCCGGCCTCGAAGACCGCGCCCTCGGCCCCTGTCACCACGACCAAGAATGTCGGGCAGACCTCGCCGCAATTCGTCGCCTACAAGGCCTCTCTTGCCAGGCTCGTGCAGCAATCAGTCAATGGGTCTGGCCCGCCCGCGCAGCCTTCGACGGATACCGCCGCGCCAGCGGCACCCGCGCCCACAGAGGCCGTGCCGGCTCCCGCGCCTTCGGAGGCCGATGCCGCGGCGCCCCCCGAAGACGACGCGCCGAACGCGCCCGACTGACTGTCTGGACACTTTCGAGGAACTCCTCTTCACTAGCTTCTACACGCACACTTCGTGTCAGACTTTTCAATTGTGTGCTGGCTTATTTGGGGAACGCGAGCTACGCAGAGATTAATGGGTTCTCAAAACAACTATTCGGAAATTTAACGTGAGCGCGCTGACAAATCATCCCTCCTTTGTTCAGCCAGAGAACGAATCGGTCAAGCTGTGGCGGTACATGGATTTCTCCAAATTTGCCGATCTCATTCAAAGGAGACGCCTGTATTTTGCCCGTTCGGATTATCTTGGGGACAAGTTCGAGGGCAGCGTGCCTCGACCAAACACTACTATTGGTCGTGAACTCTTTATGGCAAGTTTGAAGGCTTCGGATCCTCCGATTCCTGACGAGAAAATTAAAGGAATCATCCAGCAGCTCATCGAAATGAGGCGTAGAAGCCGAGAAGATGTTTTTATAAGTTGCTGGCATGCCAACGAGAATGAGTCCGCGGCTATGTGGCGCCTCTATTCTCGATCTGGGGATGCTTTTGCTATCCAGACGCGATACGGAATTCTTAAGGAAGAACTACCAGAAATCGCTATGCTGGGAATTGTCAGATATGAAGACTACTTAAATTATTTCTTAGATGAAACAAACCTGCTTAACGCATTTATGCTTAAGAAAGATTCTTTCTCCCATGAACGAGAGATAAGGGCCGTCTTGTGGAAACGTTCACATAAGGCCCAAGAGCCAGGACAGGCAGGCGCTGTATTTTCAGAATTTGGTGCAACATGTGAAGTAAATCTTGATAATTTGTTGCAAAGCATATATGTAAGTCCGGAATCTCCTCAATGGTTCTTGGATGTCGTTCGTAATTTTTGTTCCACGTATGGTCTGTCGGTTCAAGTCAACCAGTCATCGCTTTCATCAGACGCACTTTACTAGCAATTGTTATTGTGCGGAAATCCAGTAACTGACCACCCATCTGTGTTGTTCGCGCCGCAAACGATAAGAGTTGGCCTACGCGACCTCATAGGCGAATTCGCCTTCCTCCATGCGTACGGTCGCCTTCGAAACCGCCTGCTTCTCCATCGCCCGGTTCAGGAAGTGTCGGGACAGTTCGGGCAAAAGCGTGTTGGTGATGATGTTGTCGATCATGCGCCCGCCGGAATCCGGATCGTTGCACTGCGACACGATGTGCTCGACCACCTCGTCTGAGTAGACGAACTCCGCCTCGTGATTTTCCGCGATGCGCTTGGCGATACGGCCGAGCTGCAGCCTGACGATGCCGCCCAGCATTTCGCCCGACAGCGGGAAATACGGGATGGTGACGATGCGGCCAAGCAGCGCCGGCGGAAAGACTTGGGTGAGATAGGGCTTCATCGCGGCGTTCAGCACATCAGGGTCCGGCCTCGTCTTTCCCTCCTCGGCCATCTTCATGATGACCTCCGTGCCGACATTCGAGGTCAGGATGATGAGCGTGTTCTTGAAGTTGATCTTGCGGCCGTTGCCATCCTCCATGATGCCCTTGTCGAACACCTGGAAGAACAGTTCGTGCACGTCGGGATGGGCTTTCTCGACCTCGTCGAGCAGCACCACGCTGTAGGGCTTGCGGCGCACCGCCTCGGTCAGCCTGCCACCTTCGCCATAGCCGACATAGCCGGGAGGGGCACCCTTGAGCGCCGAGACCGTGTGGGCCTCCTGGAATTCCGACATGTTGATGGTGATCATGTTCTGCTCGCCGCCGTAGAGCGACTCGGCAAGCGCCAGCGCGGTCTCGGTCTTGCCGACGCCAGACGGTCCGCACAGCATGAAGACGCCGATCGGCTTGTTCGGATTGTCGAGCTTCGCCCTGTTGGTCTCGATGCGCTTGGAAATCATCTTGAGGCCGTGTTCCTGTCCGACGACGCGACGGTTCAGGATTTCGGGCAGCTGCAGCACGGTCTGCACCTCGTCCTTGACCATCCGGCCGATCGGAATGCCGGTCCAGTCGGCGACGACGGAAGCCACCGCCTGTTCGTCGACGAACGGATAGACCATCCGGCTGTCGGGCGAGCGCTCCTCCAGTCTCGTGAAGAGCTCCTTCAGCTTCTCCAGGATCGCCACACGGTCGGTGCCCTCGCCAGACGCTGCCTGCGCCGCATCCGGGCTCGCCGCTTCCGTCGGCGCGGCCTCGGTGCCGGCCTGCGCCGCAACGGCCGGTTTCGGCTCCGCTCCTTCGCCGTTGAGGCTCGAGCGCAGCGCCCCGATCTCCTGCACGAGCGTCATCTCGTCGGCGTATTCGGTCTCCATCGCTTCCAGCTTCTGCTGGATGTCGGCGACCTCCGCCTCCAGTTCCGCCTTTCGCTTGGGGTCGCTGCCGCCGATGTCGCCCTGCCGCTCGATCGCGTCGAGCTCCTTGGTGCGGGCGTTGATGGCGTCCTTGAGATCGGAGATCGCGGCCGGCATCGTGCTCTGCGAGATCGCGACGCGCGCGCAGGCCGTGTCGAGCAGGCTGACCGCCTTGTCGGGAAGCTGGCGGGCAGGGATGTAGCGCGCCGAGTACTCGACCGCCGCGACCACCGCCTCGTCGGAGATGCGCACCTGATGATGCTTTTCCATCGGCAGCAGCAGGCCACGCAGCATATAGGTCGCCTTGTCGATCGATGGCTCGTCGACGTCGATCGGCTGAAAGCGGCGGGTGAGCGCGGGGTCCTTCTCGATGTACTGGCGGTATTCCGACCAGGTCGTGGCGCCGACGGTGCGCAGCGTCCCGCGCGCCAGCGCCGGCTTCAGGAGATTGGCGGCGTCGCCGGTGCCGGCCTGCCCACCCGCGCCGATCAGCGTATGGATTTCGTCGATGAACAGGATGACCGGGACCGGGGAGGCCTGAACCTCGTCGATCACCGAACGGAGGCGCTGCTCGAACTCGCCCTTCATGGATGCGCCGGCCTGCATCAGCCCGATGTCGAGCGAGAGCAGCCTGTTTCCCTTGAGCTGCGGGGGCACGTCGCCGGCGGCAAGCCGCTGCGCGAAGCCTTCGACGACGGCGGTCTTGCCAACGCCGGCCTCGCCCGTCAGCAGCGGGTTGTTCTGCCGTCTCCGCATGAGCACGTCGATGATCTGGCGGATTTCGTCGTCGCGGCCGACGATAGGGTCCATCTTTCCGGACGCTGCCTGGGCGGTCATGTCGACGGAGAAGCGGTCGAGCGCGGTGTTGCCCTTCGAGGCACCGGCGCCGGCGGTGTCGGCACCCTTGGCGGCGAGCCCCGAGCCGTCCATCGGACGCAGGTTTTCCTCGTCCGACTGGCCCCAGACCTTGCGCGCCTCGGCCATCAGTGTGTCGACGTTGAGCTTCTCGAATTCTCTCGAGAGCTGCAGAAGCGAACGCCGCAGTTCCTTGCTCTTCAGGATCGCCACCAGCAGGTGGCCCGACCGTATCTGCGTCTCGCCAAAGGCCAACGTCGCGTATTTCCAGCCTCCGTCCAGAATGTCGTAGATCTGGTCGGCTATGTTCGGCATCTCGGTTTCGCGCTTGCGGAAGCCCTCGATGGTCGCCTGCAGATCCTTCATGATCCGGCCACGGTCCAGCTTGTAGCTGTCGAGGGTGAGTGTCATGTCGCTGCGGTCGTTGGCCAGAAGGGGGAGCAGCCAATGCGCCATCTCGACGGTGCGGTTGCCGGCGCTCTTGGCCTGGATCAGCGCGCGCATGAAGGCTTCGTTGCCGACCCGGTTAAGCTTGCCGGTCACCGTTTCAAGACTGATGTCGCTCACGGGATATCCTCCTCAGTTCGGCCGGGACGCCTGGCTGCGCGCTCGCGCCGCCGCTTCCTGCCGTCGTTGCATGGGACTGAAACGCGCGTCGCTGAGATAGACCTTGGTCCCCGGGGGCGGTTTCCTGGGAGCCATCCACGACGTCCATCCCAACTCCCCCGACACGCCGAGGCGCGCAGGTGGCGCCAGTTCGGCGTCCAACGACAATTCTACGTCGAAATCGAAGCGGTGACCAAGATAGTAGAAAACCAGGTCAGTCAGTTTTTCGGACAGTTCGCCCGACGGCAGGAACTTGCGATACTGCGCAAGGCTCGCCGCAACGATCCGGATGCGGATCTTGTCGTTGATGCTGTAGGACATCGCGCCGAGCGCGGAATCCACGCCGAGCGCCGAGTGGCGCGCGCCCAGCGCCATCTGGTCCGATGCTTCGAAGACGAGCCAGCTGCCGACGCGCTCCTCGATTTCCGCGTCGACATGCAGCACGCCGGCGATGAGCTGGCGCAGCCTTGCCGCGCTCCTGATCTGCGAGCCGGTCAGGCCGGCGAAAGAGACCTTGGCGATATCCTCGACCGAATCGCGCGCGAAAAAGGCCTCCGTGCCGACGCCGGTGAGGGAACCGAGATAGGCGAAGAAGCGATCGTCCTTCGGCCGGTCAGCCTGCGCGATCGGTCTTGCATCCGCCCAGACCCGGAAGAAAAGCTGCAGGAAGCGGTTTGAGATGATGTCGGTGAAGTGAACGAAGGATTTGTCGCGCTGCTCCGACCAGGCATGCGCCTCCACCGTAGTGGTCAGCGGCAGTGCGCCCTGCGGCCCGAAGAAACCGAGAAAGCGCGTCGTCAGCCTGGGGTTGGTGCCTTGCGTATCCTCGTAGTCGGATATGTTGGAGGCGGGAAACTCCAGAAACGGGTCCTGCCCGAGGCTGACGATCTCCTCCGCCAGAACGCTGTTGACCCCGATGCGCGGCTTGCCGGGTGAGGACCGTTCGAACTCGCGCAGCACCGAGAACATGTCGAACATGTAGGGTTCGCGGCGAAGATCGTCCCGGTAGCTCATAGCAGCCGGCCCGAACCCGACCGTGGCGGCCAGCGTTTCACGATGCCGCGCTGCTGGGATTCGATGACGGTCTCGGTGAAGCTGTTGATCGAGCTGTATTCGGCGAAGAACCGGTCGAGCACTGCGCCCAGCACCATGATGCCGTTGCCTTCGAAGGCACGCTCGTCCAGCTTCACGGTGATTTCCACCCCACGCGCGGCATTGAAGCCGTTGGGCTGCCTGAGCCTTCGCGTGAGCGGCCGGCTGGAGACGCTCATGATGCCGCGCACGCGTCTCTCGGTGACCACATCGGACAGGTCGGCGAAGAGCCCGAGCAACTCGCGCAGCCCGCCCGCGCGATCCTGCGGGCTCCGATCCACCAGGCCGAGATGGTTGAGCGACAGGATGTTGATCAGCTTCCAGGCGATCGCGCCGGGCGGCGATCCCGAGCGCTGGCGACGCTCCATGGCGACGACCGATTCGCGCGGCGGCGTCGGCCCTGCGACACAGCGCAACCGCAGCGACGTGTCGTCGGCCATGTGGAAGTCGGCGCCCGCCTCGCCGACGGGAAGCTGCTCCGTCAAGTGCCGGTTGGAAACCAGCGCCCGCACGCTGAGTTCGCGCACGCGCTCCTCGTCGTCGAGGTCTGCCGGCTCGCGCAGCGAGAGGAAGATTTCGGAGCCCGCATAGGTGCTGTGCGCGCCGAAGCGCTGTTCCTGGATGGTCTCCCGACGCGGCAGCCTGCGCACCGTGTAGAACAGGGCATCGGGCAGCGGCGTGCTGTCCGTCGGCAGGGAATAGAGCGGGAAGACCGGCACCTTCTTGGCGTTGCCGCCGTAATGGGCAAAAACCTCGACGATGCGGTGGGCCTCGAAGTCGAGCCAGCGGCTGCGGTCCACGACGACGTGATGTTCGCTTTCGTTTCGACGCACCGGAACGCGGCTGCACTGCGTCTCGAACAGGTTTGCGGCAGCCACCGAGTAGAGCGAGAACATCTCTGCCTTGACCACCGAGGCGAGGCGTGGCGCCGTGGCATCGAATTCGAACAGCAGGTCGAAGGCATGCGCGGAAATCTGCGCCAGTGCCTTGCGCAGCCCTTCGAGACGGAAACCGACGAAACTGTTGGGGAAGGCAAAGAAGTCGCGCAACAAGCCGAATCCGCGGAAGGTCCGCTCGTGGCTGCCAAACAGCGAATCGTTCTCCCGGAAGCCGATCTGCTCGAGAAAGTCTGGCGGGACCGCGCGGAAATGCGGATCGCCGAAGGCGTCGAGATAGCGGATCGTGATGCGCTTGCAGTTGGCAAAAAGCTGTTCATAGACGGTGGCGCAGTCGACCTCGGTGCCGATGAGGTAGACCGGCAGCGTGTCGATCGCCAGCATGTTGACGGGCGCGCCCGCCGGCTCGACGCCGGGCTTGTCGTCTTCGAGCCGCGCGGTTCGGTGGCGAAACGACAGGCGCAGGCCCGCCGTCACGCCTGCGCCGATCTCCAGCCCCAGCGCCTGCAGCGGCGCGGGGGCCGGATAATACTGGGCCGCCTCGAGGTGCAGCGGCCAGATATCCAGCGCGCTGCTCAGGCGGTAGCGGCATGTGACGCGACGCTGCTGCTCGACATAGACTGCATCCACATAGGCGCCCGCAGGAAAGTGCAGGCCCTCCTTGAGATTGCTGTCGTTGAAGGCCGGCAGGGCCTGCAGAAGCGTCGCCGAGGGAATCGGCGCGAGATAGTCCGGCAGGACTTGGTCCAGCAACGCCGCGGTGAACTCGGAGAACTCGCTCTTGATCTTCAGCTGGACGCGCGCGGCCATGAATGCCGCACCTTCCAGCAGCCCCGCTATTCCGGGGTCCATCTTGTCCTCGACCAGCCCGCCGAGCCGGCGCGCGACACCGGGATACTCTTCCGAGAACTGGCGCGACTTCTCGTAGAGTTGCTTCAGTTCGAGCTGGTAGTAGTCGAGGAATTCGCGGTTCATACTTGTGTCGGAAGCCGGGTCAGGGCCATCTTGCCGGAACTGATCTCGAGTTCGGCCACGAAATCCACCGCCACGTCGACCGGCGAGAAGAACATTTCGCCGGCCACGGCAAAACGCACCTTCTGGTTGACGTCATCCCGCACGACCTGCTTTTCGATCGTGATGGACTCCGGATTGATCCGGGGTTCATGGTTGCGCAGCGCCATCAGCAACTGGTCGCGGATGTCGTTGACGCCGACCTCGTCGCTGGTCAGGTGGGTCACATCCGTCAGCCCGAAATTGAGCACGGAATTGCCGACATAGGGCAACTCCTTGATATCGACGACCGAGGCAAGGTCGATCGTGTTGAGGAGGTTGACGAGATCGATGGACAGGTCGCGCTTGAGCGCGACTTCGTCGCCGCGCCGCTGCTGCGACTGCCGCCCTTCAATGACGCGCTCGCCGTCCACGATCCTTGTCGAACGCTCCTTGGCGTCCCCCTGTTCGAACGCATCGCGGAAGGCCGACATCAGGGGGGCCTGGAACTGGGCGACATCCTTGCCTTTGCGCATTGCTTCCCTGCCCCGACGCGGCGCCGATTCCCAAAAAATAACGTTTCCAAAGCGAGTCTGCCGGCCCTTGGGCCGGCAGACTGCAAGATCAAAATCCGTGACCGGCCGGCAAGACAGACGCGTCAGGAATGCGTGTTGGTCGCGATGTCGTACCAGTAGTCTGCGGACTTCTCGAGCCCACCGGTCTTGGACTGCTGGTTGTACTTCACCGCCACCTTGGCGAAGTTCAGGCCGATGTTCTCGGTCAGCCGGTCCTCGCCGCCGCTGCCGCCCGTCGAGAAGCTGCTGATCAGGACGTCCGTGAGCTTGTATTCCAGGTAGACGAAGGGCTTCTCGCCGGCCTTGCGAATGTGGATTTCTACCTCTCCGAAATGCTTGCCGTTGAGGGCCGCGTTCTGGATGTCCATCGACGAGATGTCGACATACTTGGTGAAGGAGTAGTCCTGGATGTTCGCCTTTCCGGCGCCCTGGCCCGTGCCCATCTGCGCGCTGCCGCTGTTGGACCCGCCCCAGGACCACGCCAGAACGTCGATCCAGTCTGGGTGGGCCTCGTCCTTCGACTCGCCCTTGATATCACCAATCTTGAGAAACATGTCTAACGCCATAATGCAGTCCTCCTCATTGGAAACGGCACCCTCGGCGCCGCGACGTTGCGACTACTTGGTCAAAACAGGAACGCCCGGCCTATGCCGGCTTGCCTGGCAGTTTGGATACGAGGCTCATTCCGATATCCATTCCCTCAAGCTGGAAATGAGGCCTCAGATAGAAGCGGGCACCATAGAAACCGGGGTTTTCCGCATCCTCGAAGACATCCACCTTTGCAGCAGCCAAGGGCCTTTTGGCTTTCTGCGCCGTGCTGGACGTTTTCGGATTCGCATCGACATACTGATTGATCCAGCCCTGAAGCCAGGACTCCAGCTGTTCCCGCTCCTTGGTCTCGCCGATCTGGTCGCGGACCATGCATTTCAGGTAGTGGCTGAAGCGGGAAATCGCGAACATGTAGGGAATGCGCGACGACAGATTGTCGGAGGCGGTGGCCTCTTCCTTGTCGTACTTCTTCGGCCGGTACAACGACTGAGCGCCGATGAAGGCCGCCTTGTCGGTGTTCTTGCGATGGATGAGCGGCAGAAGGCCCGATTTCGAGAGCTCGAACTCGCGCCGGTCGCTGATCGCGATTTCCGTGGGACACTTCAAATCGATGCTGCCGTCATCGGTCGGGAAGGTATGGGTCGGCAGATTGATGACCTCGCCGCCGGACTGCACGCCGCGGATGCGGATCGTCCAGCCATACTCCTTGTAGGCGCGGTTGATGTTGGCGGCCATCGCATAGGCCGCGTTCATCCAGGCATATTTAGCGCCGGTATGCCCGTCGGTCTGCTCCTCGAAGGCGAATTCCTCCACCGGGAGCGACTTGGGACCGTAGGGCTGGCGCGCCAGGACGCGTGGCATGCAGAGCGCCACATAGCGCGAGTTCTCGGAGTCGCGCAGCGACTTCCATGCCGCGTAGTCGGGCGTGTCGAACACCTTGCTGAGGTCGCGAGGGTTTGACAGTTCCGTCCAGGAGTCCATGCCCATCAGGCCCGGCGCGGCGCCGGCGATCAGCGGGGCATGGGCGGACGCGGCGATCTTGCCGAGGTCCCGAAGCAGCCTGACATCGACCGCCGAGTGATCGAAATGATAGTCGCCGACGAGCGCGCCATAGGGCTGCCCGCCGAGTTGACCGAACTCCTGTTCGTAGATTGCCTTGAACAGCGGGCTCTGGTCCCACTTCGCATCGGGATAGAGACGCAGATCGCGGTAGAGCTCCAGCTTGGAGACGTTCATCACGCGCAGCTTCAGCGTCGCGTCCGTCTCCGAATTGTAGACGAGATAATGCAGGCCGCGCCAAGCGCTCTCTATCTGCTGGAAGGTTTCGTTGTGCAGGATCTCGTTGACCTGGATGGACAATTTCTCGTCCAGCCTTGCGATCATTTCCTCGATCGTGTCGAGGACATCGTCCTTGATCAGGCTCGTGTCGGCAAGCGCCTGCTGCACCAGTGTGCTGACAGCATTCTCGACCTCGGTCGCGGCCCGCTCGCTGCGCGGCTTGAAGCTCTGCTTGAGGATCGCGGAGAAGTCGTCGGCCTCCTGATAGGGCGCGCCGCCGCTTACAGCCGTCTCCTTGCTCAGTTCAGTTGCCACTTGAATCCCTCATGCTTTTTTCAGCGCCGGCTATCGCACGTGCGCTGCTACTAATTGTCTTCGGCGGACTCCGAGCCGGCTCCGGTCGGTCCGGCAGCATCGCGCTTGTCCTTCAGCGCCTTCATCAATTCGGGATCGGAGAGTAGCTTCTTCAACTGGTCTTCGGCGGCAACCTTGCCGTCCATGTACCGCTGCAGGTTGGACAGCTGGTCGCGCGCCTCGAGCAGGGCGCGCAACGCCGGAACCTGCTTGGCGATCGCACCGGGCGTGAAATCTTCCATCTTCTTGAAGGTCAGCTTGACGGGCATCTGCTCGCCGCCATCGCCGCTGAGCTTGTTTTCGGTCCGGAACGTCACGGTCGGCTCGACGCTGGCCATGTAGTCGTCGAAATTGTCCATGTCGACGCTCGAGAACTTGCGTTCCGCCATCGGCTTTTTTACGACCGGCGACGCATTGCCCGACAGGTCCGACATGATGCCCATGACAAAGGGCAGCTCTACCTGCTTGTTGGCATCATACGGATCTTCATAGGAAATCTGGACGCGGGGAGGACGATTCCGCTTGATAAATTTCTGGCCGCTGTCGGACATTTATCAATACCTCCTGTTACGTCATGGAACACGAAGTGGCCTCGCCTTGTCAAACTGTTTTATCGGCCTAGCGGGGCTACCCGACAGTCTTCTTCGGCAGAATATCAGCCAGGATCGCCGAGAAATTCTGGTTGAGAAAGCGGTCCGCCTTGTTCAGAAGTATAGGAATTGGGCTGGAAGGTTCGGTCGTGCGGAAGAAGGACGAGACACCCTGGATGATCGCCGTGGCTTCCTGCCGCGTGCTTGCCGCGTAAGTCGCGACCGCTTCGGCCTCGCCCGCCGTGGCGCTTTCTGCCGTCGCGCAGTCCGCGATGATCGCCCGCATCTTCGTCATGTTGAAGGCAAAGCCGAAGGTTGCATCCACCGTGATGACGGCCTGTTCGGAGCTTTCGGGCATCAGCGCTTCAAGTGCCGCGATGAAGGGCTTTCCAACGAGCATGCGCGCCTGATGGATCAGGATCAGCGCCGGGGAAGAGGGCTCGTGAAGCCCGAAGTACTGCTCGGCCGCCAAGAGCGCCGCCGCTGCCGCCCTCTGGCTGGTAACCGCGACGCCTTCGACCCTGGGAGCTGCCGCGGCTGCCTGAGGCATGCCATGATCGGGGCCCGCCTGGGAGTCGGCCGCCGGTTCGTCCACCCCGGCACCGGCTTCGGATGGGGCCACCAGGGTTGCCGCGAGATCCGGCCGGCCGATTTCGATCAGCTCATGCAATTTGCCGAGAATGCCGCGCAGGTGATCCAGATCGGGCGAGAACACATACTCCGTGGCCTCGTCGAAAGCGTTCTGGATCGTCGTCAGCGCTTCGAGGCAGGCAGTGACCGAGGCATGCACGGAGTCGACCGCAGCGCGGTTGCGGTCGGCCTTCAACGTCTCGGTGATGAAATTGAGATCCGAATTGCGCTCGTTCTTCCGGGGTTTTGCCGTACCGTTGGCGATCGCCAGATCACGCAGCGAAATCGTGCCGGCGCGTTCGTCGCGCAGCACCGGCGCGTATTCCAGCGCGGCCACGATGGTGGCCCGCGAGTCGAGACCGCTGACCGTATTCTGGCGCAGCGTGAAATCGCCCTCGAAGCCTTTCGGGTGAACTTCCTCCCAATGGGTCGAAACGAGCGACGCGATGGCCTGAACGCATTCCGAGAAGCCTTCGATCTGGCCGGCGAATGCCTGAAACCGCGCCTCCAGCGTCAGCAGGCGAAGGTCGCGCGATTGCTCGAGAAGGGCGGCGATGGTCTTCGCCTCGGCCTTCACATCGATCCTGGCGGGATCGAAGGGAACGCCGTCGGTGGTGTCCCTGAAGTCGAGATAGCGCTGCGGAAGCTGGTTTTCCGCGCGCATCATGAAGTTCAGGTAATCGTCGTCGCCGATCTCGTCGAGGTCGGGACCACAGGGCTCGGCCTCGGAAAGCGGCGTCAACAGGCTGTCAAAACGCATGGGACATCCGCGCGGTCATGGGCAACTCAAACAAAAAAGGCGTCCGCTGTTTCGGACGCCTGATTGTGAAGCAAGATCGCTGCGGGTTGACGCGAACCGTCACTGGACCTCTATGCGCATTTCCACGCGGCGGTTTACCGGGTCATATGGGTCGGGAACCCGGGGGTTCTTTTCGCCCATGCCGAGTGCCTTGATGCGCTCGGCGCTTACGCCATTCTCCAGCAGAAAAGCCGTGACCGACTGAGCCCTGCGCTCGGACAGAGTGTCGTTGTAGCTTTCGTTGCCCGTGGCATCGGTGTAGCCCTCGACGATAAAGCTTGCCGCACGCAGACGGTCGTCCTTCAGCGCCTTGGCGAACTCATCGAGATTGGCGCGTGCCTGTTCCGTCAGGTCTGCCGAGTTCAGGTCGAAATTGATGAGCATGTCCATGCCCGTCGGGGCCGGGGCCGAGGCATTGCATTCCTCGGTCGTGCCCACGCAGATGCCGCGTTTCGCGCCGAGATCGACGCTCTCGACGAAATGCTTGACGATCTGGTCCGATCGCACTTGAGCTTCACCTGCGGGGGCGAAACCGGTCGCCGAAAGTGAAAGAATTGCGAGGGTGGAGGCAAGGGTTATCGAGCGCATTTTTCATCACCGCTTGGAGAGGCGCCTGTCTACCGTCACAAATCATAGAATCCGAAACCCATTGTGTCAATCAAACTCACGCCGTAACTTAGCGCAAGCGCCGCAGCGGCAGGTGCGTCGGTTTCGCGCGTCGGCTGGGACGACAGAGCGCGTCGAACCGGCGGTTGCGGCGCGGTCCGGCCTCGTTTCTGGTGCGAGGCAGGCATCGCCTGTTGGAGGCAGCTTGCGTCGGCGCGCAAGCCGGAAGCGCGCGTGTCGGAATTCGGTATCGGGGGACAACTCGACGATGGCTAGTTCCTATACCCAGGACGAACGGGTTGCCGGCTTCGTGACGCCGATGGGCGCGAACGACCTCGTCGTGGCATCGTTCAAGGGTGAGGAAGGCCTCAGCGAACTCTTCGAATACGAACTGGAAGTGGTCAACACGTCGAAGGCGACCCTGACCTTCGACGAAGCCATCGGCAAGAACTGCACGCTGACGATGCGCACGATCGACGGTGGCGAACGTCATTTCGACGGGATCCTGACCGAAGCGCGATGGCTGTCGGGCACCACCGAGGGCAGTGTCTACCGCCTGATCCTGCGGCCGTGGCTCTGGCTCCTGTCCAAGCGCACCAATTGTCTGATCTTCCGCGACAAGACCGCGCCGCAGATCATCAAGCAGATCTTCGAGGCGCATGGCGGCCTGGCTGACTTCCAGGACTGCTGCTCCAAGTCGCACCCGGTCCTAGAATACTGCGCGCAGTACCGCGAGAGCGACATGGATTTCGTCTGCCGGCTGATGGAACAGCATGGCATCAGCTACCATTTCCGGCACGAAAAGGGCGCCCACAAGCTGTATATGGGCGACGATTCATCGGTCTATCAGCCTGTCGCCGGCGCGTCGCGCCCGTTCAACCCGGTCGACAAGAACCACAAGCGCTACAGCGAACATCTGTCGGAATGGCAGCCGGAGCGCAAGTTCACCACCGGCAAGATCACGCTGAACGACTACGACTTCAAGAAGCCCACGGCAAAGCTGGAGGCGGAAAAGACCGGCGACGCCAAATACGCCCATGCGCAGCTGGAGGACTACGACTATCCCGGAAAATACGTCAAGCAGTCGGAGGGCCTGGACTATGCCCAGGCGCGTCTCGACATGGTGCGCGCCGAGGACAGTCACTACCTTGCGAACGGCGATTGCGTCAGCCTCGCGCCCGGCAATCTGATGACGCTGACCGGCCATCCCGAGGGCGCGCAGAACGAGCAGTATCGCGTGCTGCACTGCACGCACGTCTTTACGGGACAGGCCTACCGGTCGGCCAGAGGCGATTCGCTGCCCTATGCCGGCACGTACGAGTTCATGCGCGCCGACAAGCCCTTCGCGCCGCCGATCATGACGGAAAAGCCTTTCGTGCACGGTCCGCAGACAGCCAAGGTGATCGGCGAGGGCGAGATCGATTGCGACGAGCACGGCCGGATACTGGTCCGGTTCCACTGGGACCGGAAGTCCGACCAGTCGCGGCGGGTGCGTGTGGCGCAGGTGTGGGCGTCGCAGAACTGGGGCGCGATCTTCACGCCGCGCATCGGCATGGAAGTGGTCGTCGATTTCCTCGAGGGAGACCCCGACCAGCCGATCGTCATCGGCTGCGTCTACAATGGCGACAACAAGCCGCCCTACAAGCTGCCGGACAAGAAGAACATCTCCGGCTGGAAGTCGAATTCGACGACCGGCGGCAAGGGCTACAACGAACTCATCATGGACGACACCGCCTCCAGCGAACTCGTCCGGTTCCACGCCCAGAAGGATCTCGATTCAACGATCGAGAACGACGAAAAGCGCGAGGTCAAGCATGACCGGAAGACCAAGATCGGCAATGACGACACGCTGAGGGTCGACAACGAACTTCTCATCGACGCGGGGATGAAAATCACGATCAAGGTCGGGCAGAGCTCGATCGTGATGGACGGCATGTCGATCAAGATCGAGTCGCCGACGGTCGACATCAAGGCCAAGATGGCCTTCACCTCGAAATCCGACCTGCTGTCCAAGCACGAAGCCGCCGCCACGTTCATCATCAAGGGCGGCATCGTGCTGATCAACTGATGCCGGATCCACACAGGTCACGACATTGGCAACCGAGGGGACCACGTCGAGTGTCATGAAGAACAGGCTCCGGTTCAATACGGCCAGGGAACTTTACGAGTCCTTCCCGACGGCCGCGGAGGACATCAAGGCTGCGCCTACCGATCAGCCGTGCCTCGACTTCCTGCGCGCGCTCGCCACCAGCGAGACGCCGGAGGACGCCATCACCTTCTGTGCCTACATGCTGCCGCGCCGCGTCGCGGTCTGGTGGGGGCATCAGTGCCTGACGCGCATCCCCGAGGCGCTGGCGCAGTATGACCCGGACTACCTTGCAGTCGCCGAGGCATGGGTACGCGAGCCGGAGGAGGATCGCCGCTATGCCGCCCTCGACGCAGGCATGGCGTCGGGCGTCCGGTCGCCTGCCGTCTGGATCTGCCTGGCGGCGGGCTGGAGCGGCGGCAGCCTTGCGCCGAGCGGCATGGCGCCGGTCGTGCCGCCCCCCTTCCTGACCGCGCGCGGCGTCAATGCCGGCATCCTGAGCGCGCTCTCCCGCGTCGCTGCAAAGCAGCGCGCGGCGACACTTTCCTCCTGTGTAGCCATGGGCATCTCGCTGACCGAAAGTTGACTGGCAGGACGTCGACCGCCATTCAAACGGGCAGCGAGATCGCGGCATTTTGCGTTAATGGTTGCAGGATTGCCGGATTAGCCGGTACTTTTGGCGTGCGCGTATTGAAAGTGGCTTGATGACGATCACCTTGACGATCGACAGTGTCGATTCCCTGCCTGACGGAGGACCGGTATCCTATCGGGCACGCAACCGGGGTTTCGAGATCGGTCGCCAGCAGCATCTCGACTGGACGCTGCCCGATCCGAGCCGGCACATTTCCGGGCTGCATTGCGACGTGCGCTTCGAGAAGGGCGGCTACTGGCTCTACGACGTCTCGAGCAACGGCACCTTCCTGAATGGCTCGACCTCGCGCATGAAGAGCCCTTACCGGCTTGAACATGGCGACCGCCTCACCATCGGTCAGTACGTCATTCGCGTAGAGATCGAGGGCGAAGGCCAGTCCGCCCGACCGTCGCAGCCGGCGCAACAGGCGTTTCCGTCGGCGCCCGCGCCGTCGCCCTTCGCTTCGGCCGACATCTGGGATACGGGGGCGCCCGCGCCGCCCCCGATCGACCGGCGCGACCTCATGCCCGAGCCTGCCGGCCGCAGCCGCGCCGCCGACTTCTCCAATCAGTTCATCGACTTTCCGGATGTCAGGCCGGCTGGCGGGGACCAGAGGCGGGCGCAGGCCGATCCGTTCGCCGGCGAGCCCTTCGCCACCCCCGCCGCTCCGCCTGTCGACGCGCAGTCGGCGCCGCCGGCAGCACCGTTCGGAGGGCAGTGGGGCGCGGAGGCCGGCGAGCCGGCCGGCATGCCTCGCCCGGTTCCGCGTCCCCTGCCACGGGTCGAAATGCCGGCGGCACGTCCCCTCCCGGTGGAGAGCGAGCCCTTCTCCCTCGGCCAGCCCGCAGCGCCGCTGCCGCCCGTGCCACCGCCATACGCGGCGGCGGGCGACGCGCGGTCGCAGGCGCTTACGCGCTTCATCGAGGGGCTGGCGGCTGGGGCGGGAGTTTCACCTGAGACGTTCTCCAACCGCGATCCGGGCGAGCTCGGCCATGAGATCGGCGAGTTCATCAAGGTCTCGGTCGAACAGCTCGGCCATCTGCTGCGCGCCCGTGCGGCGGCCAAGGCGATCACGAAAAGTTCGAGCAGGACGATGATCAGCGCGATGGACAACAATCCGCTGAAGTTCATTCCGGTGCCGGCCGAAATCATCGACGTCATGTTCACGCGCAAGCGGCCCGGTTTCCTGGGGTCGAAGGCCAGCCTCGAGGCCGGGTTCGGCGATCTCAAGCGCCATGAACTGGCGACCTTCGCCGCCATGCAGAAGGCGCTGGCGCGCCTGCTCGACGATCTGTCTCCCGAGACGATCTCGGCCAAGGTCGAAAACTCGGCCTTCGCATCGAAGAAGAGCCGGTCCTGGGATCTCTTCGTCACACGCTGGGAGTCAAAGGCCGAGCCGTATGAAAACGGCATGCTCGACGTCTTCTTCAGCTATTTTGCCGAGGCCTATGACGAGGTCAGCAAGAAGGGCTGAGCAGCGCAAGCGGGTCGGATGCCTCGTCCATTTGTTTAGTGGCAGGCCTGCGTTGGCACGCTCGGTCCTGTTCCGCGATTTGCCTTGGCGGCAAGAGCCTCCTGAAATCAACTACTTTTGCCTGAAAGCGTCGCGTTTACTCACGGGCTTCAGTTCACTTGCAGGGAAATCGATGCCGCAATGCAGCATCGAATTCGCTTGCGATGTTTAGTAAATCCTGCATCACTAAACATATTACTGAACATTGCGGCGGGCACGGGATGTTTCGAATCTGCGCCACCGGGTCGGGATCAGGCATCGGGCTTCCATTCTCCTTTGGAAGGAATGGGGGTAGGGGAACCGCAGGGGGAAGACATGACCACAGGTGACGCCGCCACATTCAACCTCTCCACCCTCATCGCCGCCTGCGCCGATGCGATTGTGACCCATGCCGACGAGCTGACCGCGCTCGACCAGGCGATCGGCGACGGCGACCATGGGCTCAACATGAAGCGCGGCTTCGAGGCGGTATGGGCCGACGCCGGTGCGATCTCGGCAAAGCCTCTGCCCGACGCGTTGAAGGCCGTCGGGACCAAGCTCGTCATGACGGTTGGCGGCGCGTCCGGGCCGCTCTATGGCACGCTCTGCCTGACGCTCGGCAAGGAACTGGCGGCGGATTCCGACCGGGCGGGATTGGCAGAAGCGCTCAAGAAGGCCGTCGACTCGGTCGCGGCGCGCGGAAAGTCGCAGGCCGGCCAGAAGACATTGCTCGACGTGCTCTATCCCGTCCAGGAAGCCCTGGCTGCCGGAAAGAGCGCGACCGAAATCGCCGGTGTCGCGGATGCTGCCGCGCAAGCCACAATCCCGGTCAAGGCGACACGCGGCCGTGCCTCCTTCCTCGGCGACCGCTCGATCGGCCACATGGACGCTGGCGCGCGGTCGGCCGCCATCCTTGTGCGCGCCATTGCAGACAATCTCGGAGATCACGCATGAGCAATGTCGGCATCGTCATCGTGTCGCACTCGCCGCTGGTGGCGGAGGGGACGGCAGACATGGTGCGCCAGATGGTGGGGGACGAGGTGCCGCTGGCCTGGTGCGGCGGCAATGGCGAGGGCGGGCTCGGCACCTCGGTCGGCGCCATCATGGAGGCCATCGACAGAGCGTGGTCGGAAGCGGGCGTTGCCATTCTGGTCGACCTCGGCGGAGCGGAAACCAACAGCGAGATGGCCGTAGAGATGATCGGCGAACCGCGCGCGGGGCGCATCGTCATCTGCAACGCACCGATCGTCGAGGGCGCCGTGATGGCTGCCACCGAGGCTTCAGGTGGCGCGTCGCTCAAGGACGTCGTGGCCACGGCGCATGAACTGTCGCCCGCCTGAAGCACAGATGAGCCGGAACGAGCGAAAGACGCAACAATGACCGCATACGCCGAAGCATCCGTCCTGGTCACGCATGGAGTGGGCCTTCATGCGCGTCCTTCGGTCAAGTTCACCAAGCTCGCCAAGACCTTTCCGGCCCAGGTCGAGATGGCGCTTTCCGCCGAAGGCCCGTGGTTCGACGCCAAGAGCATCGTCAAGGTCATGGCGGCCAAGGCGCCCAAGGGCACGGTGCTGCATCTGCGCGCCAGTGGCGAGGCGGCCGAAGCGGCGGTGGCCGCGCTGGTCGGTCTCGTGGAGCGGAACTTCGACGAGGGCGATGCCCATGCAAGCACCGCTTAGGCTGCAGGGCGTCTCGGCCTCCGCCGGCTATGCCGAAGGCCCGCTCGTCCTCCTCGACACTGCGCTGGCAAGCTATGTCGCCAAGGGCTCGCCCGCGCCCGAGCGCGCCGCGCTGGCGCGCGCCGTCGAAATGGCATCGGAGGACCTCGCAGGCCTGATCTCGGCGTCAGAAGGCGACACGGCCGACATTCTCGAATTCCAGCTTGCCATGATGCAGGATAACGCCCTGACCGGGCCGGCCCATGCGGCGATCGAGGCCGGCATGGCGGCGGACGAGGCATGGCGCGCCGCGCTGGATGCCGAGATCGCCGGCTACGAAGCCTCGGACGAGGAGTATTTTCGCGCTCGCGCGGCCGATCTGCGCGACATTCGCGACCAGGTCCTGCGCGCGCTCGTAGGCGACCACGCCATTGCGGTCGATGCGGGTGCGATCCTGTGCGGCGACGACATCACGCCGACCCGCTTCCTGCAGGCCGACTGGAGCGCGGGCGGCGGCGTCATGCTGTCGTCGGGCAGTGCTGCCAGCCACGTGGCGATGCTGGCGCGGGCGCGCGGCGTGCCGATGGTCGTCGGCCTCGGTGCTTTCGATCGGGGCGTCGCCGCCCACGCGCTACTCGACGCCGAGCACGGCGCCGTGGTTCTTGGAGCGGACGAGCGTGACATCGCCCACTTTCGGGCCGCTTCCGCAGCCTTCCATGCGAAGCGACAGAGCGCACTTGCCTATCTCGACCGGCCCGCGGCGACCGCCGATGGCACGCCGGTACGAGTCCAGGTCAATATCGCCGACCCGTCCGACGTCGAACGAATCGATATCGCCCATTGCGACGGCGTCGGACTGATGCGCACCGAATTCCTGTTTGGCGGAGCCTCCGGCCTGCCGGACGAAGAGACCCAGTACGCCGCCTATTGCAAGGTGCTGGAATGGGCGGCCGGCAAGCCCGTGACCATCCGCACGGTCGATGCCGGCGGCGACAAGCCGGTGCCTGGCTTCACGGTGGAGGAGTCGAATCCGTTTCTCGGCCTGCGCGGCATCCGTCTCTCGCTCGATCGACCGGAAGTATTCCGGGTCCAGATCCGGGCGCTGCTGCGGGCGGCGGCGCATGGCACTCTGAAGGTGATGTTTCCGATGATCGCGGTGGCGTCCGAGTATGCGCTGGCCGCGTCGCTGTTTGCAGAGGAGGCCGCCCGGCTTGCGAGCCAGCGGATCCCGCACGCCATGCCGCCGCTCGGCATCATGGTGGAGGTACCGTCGGCGGCCATTGCTCCCGAAGCCTTCGCGAACGTCGCCTTCTTCTCCATCGGCTCCAACGACTTGACCCAATATGTCATGGCGGCCGCGCGCGACAACGGCCGCGTCGCGGGGCTGAACTCGGTCACGCATCCCGCGGTGCTGCGCCTGATCGCCAGCGTCGCGGATTTCGGGCGCGGCAACGGCATCCTGGTCAGCCTGTGCGGCGATGCCGGTGGCGATCCTGCCGCCATTCCCGCGCTGCTCGGGGCGGGCCTGCGCGATCTGTCCGTCGTCCCGGCGCAACTCGCGGTCGCCAAGGCGGCGATATCAGCGGTTCGCCTTCGATGACGGCCATGGACCAGCCCGCGCCTCAGGTCGCCAGGGACAGCGAGGAGGCCATCCGTGCCTACAAGACAGTTTTGGCGACCGTGATCGACCAGCGACCATCGGGCACGCGGCAGCGCCTCGCCGACGTGCTCGGCAAGAACCGCAGCTTTGTCACCCAGATCGCCAGCCCGACCTATTCGACACCCATTCCCGCCCGGCATCTTCCATCGATCATGTCGGTCTGCCATTTCAGCCCGGCGGAGCGCGATCACTTTCTCGGCGCCTATGAGCGGGCGCATCCCGGCAAGGCGCCGCTGCCGGAAGGCATCCACAAAATGCGCCACGTCTCGCTTTCGGTGCCGGACATGGGCGACGAGAAGCTGAACAGCGCGCTCGACCGAGCGATTGCCGATTTCGTACACCGCATCGCCGGCATTGCCGGCAAGGGCGGCTAGCTTCAATCACTCTTTGGGAGGGACGCAAACATGAAGAAACTGATCAATGCCGTGGACGACGTTCTCGTCGAGAGCCTCGACGGCTTTGCGGCTGCGCATGCCGACATCGTGACGCTCGGCGGCGGCCACAAGTTCCTGCGCCGCAGCGTGCTGAAGCCCGGCAAAGTCGCATTGATCTCGGGCGGCGGCTCCGGCCACGAGCCCCTGCATGGCGGGCTCGTCGGCTTCGGCATGCTCGACGCCGCCTGTCCCGGTCAGGTCTTCACCTCGCCCACGCCCGACCAGATGATGGAGGCGGCCGCCGAGGTCGACACGGGCGCCGGCTGCCTGTTCATCGTCAAGAACTACGAGGGCGACGTGATGAACTTCGAGATGGCGGCCGAAATGTCGGAAGGCGTCATGACGGTCGTCACCAATGACGACGTCGCCGTCGAGGACTCGCTCTATACGACCGGGCGGCGCGGCGTCGCCGGCACGCTGGTGGTCGAGAAGATCGTCGGCGCGGCGGCCGAAGAGGGCCGCGACATCGCCGCGCTGAAGGCGCTCGGCGACAAGGTCAACCGTGCCACGCGCTCCATGGGCGTGGCGCTGACGAGCTGCACCGTGCCAGCCGCCGGCAAGCCCAATTTCGAGATCGGCGACGGCGAGATGGAGTTCGGCGTCGGCATCCACGGCGAGCCGGGGCGGCGCCGCGCGCCGCTCGCCTCCGGCGATGCCATCGCCGAGGAAATCTGCACGGCGATCGCGGGCGACCTCGGGTTGGCCGTGCGGGGCAGGGCGCTGCTCTTCGTCAACGGCTTTGGCGGCACGCCGCTGATGGAGCTCTATCTGATGTATAACAGTGCGCGTCGCATGTTCGAGAAGCACGGCGTCACCGTCTCGCGCTCGCTGGTCGGCTCCTACGTCACGTCGCTCGACATGGCCGGCTGCTCGATCACGCTCAGCATGCTGGACGACGAGACGCAGGCGCTGTGGGACGCGCCCGTGCACACCGCGGCGATGCGCTGGGGCATGTAGAAACGACCGGTCAGCCGTTCTTGCGGCGATAGGCTGCGTACCAGCCGACGAAGTCGGCGATGCCGTCTTCCAGCCGGGTCTTTGGCTGGAAGCCAAGATCGCGCTGCGCAAGCCGGATGTCGGCAAAGGTGCGCGGCACGTCGCCCTTCGGCTTGGGCTTCATCTCCATGATGGCCTTGCGGCCCGCGGCCTTCTCGATCGCGGCGATGAAGTCGAGCAGCTTCACCGGCTGGTTGTTGCCGAGATTGTAGACCGGTTCCATGCCGCCGGGGCTGTTGACGATGCGGTCGGCGGCCGCGACGACGCCCGCGACGATGTCGTCGACATGGGTGAAGTCGCGCTCCATGGCGCCGTTGTTGAACACCGAGATCGGCTTGCCGGACAGGATCGCCTCCGAAAACAGCCATGGCGCCATGTCCGGCCTGCCATAGCGGCCATAGACCGTGAAGAAGCGCAGTCCCGTCGACGATATCCCGTGCAATGCGCCATAGGCATGAGCCAGCAATTCGCAGGCGCGTTTCGTCGCCGCATAGACCGAGACCGGCCGGTCGGCCCGCACGCTCTCTGCGTAGGGCACGGCCTCCTCGGCACCATAGACGGAAGACGAGCTCGCATAGACCACGGGCGGCCTGCCCTTGAGGCGGCCGGCCAGCTCGAGGATGGCGACCTGGCCGCCCACATTGGTGTCGACATAGGCGCGCGGGTTTTCCACCGAGTAGCGCACGCCTGCCTGGGCGGCGAGATGGACGATGACGTCGACGTCCGCTGCCTGCTCGAGAATCCTGTCGGCAAAGTCAGGCGCCGCCACATCGCATTTGGAAAAGGTGAAGCGCGCATGCGGTTCGAGCAGGTCGAGCCGGTCCTGCTTCAGCGCGACGCTGTAATAGTCGTTGACGCTGTCGACGCCGAGCACCGTGTCGCCGCGCTCGAGGAAGCGGCGCGCGCAGTGAAAGCCGATGAAACCGGCGACACCGGTCAAGAGGATGCGCATGCTGCCGGCTACCGGTACGGGTCGGCTGCGTCGCGCAGTCCGTCGCCCATGAAGTTGAAGGCGAGGATGACGAGGATGACCGGAATCATCGGGTAAAGCAGCCAGGGGTAGAAGGCGATCACGCTGACGCTGCGCGCCTCGGTCAAGAGGATGCCCCAGCTGGTGATCGGCGCGCGCAGGCCGAGCCCGAGGAAGCTCAGCGCCGTTTCGCCCAGGATCATGCCCGGGATCGAGATCGTCGCCGACGCGATCAGATGCGACATGAAGCCGGGCACCAGATGGCGGCCGATGATGCGCGAGGGCTTTGCGCCCATCAGCTGGGCGGCGAGCACGTAGTCTTCCTCGCGCAGAGACAGGAGTTTCGAGCGCACGGCGCGCGCCAGCCCCGTCCAGTCGAACAGGCCGAGGATCAGCGTGATGCCGAAATAGATGACGATCGGCGACCACGTTACCGGCATGATGGCCGCGAGCGCCATCCACAGCGGGATGCTGGGCATCGACTGCAGCACCTCGATGACGCGCTGGACGATGAGGTCGAAGACGCCGCCATGGTAGCCGGCGAGGCCGCCGATGATGATGCCGAGCACGAAGGAGAAGGTGATGCCGAGGAGCCCGATCGTCAGCGAGATGCGCGCCCCGTAGATGATGCGCGAGAGCACGTCGCGCCCGAGCCGGTCGGTGCCGAGCAGGAACATCTGGCCGCCGACAGCCGGGCAGACGAAATGGAAACTGCCCTCGACCACGCCCCAGAACTTGTAGCTGTCTCCGCTGCAGAAGAAGCGGATCTTCTGGATGTCGGTGGTATCGTCGCTGTAGTTGCGCTTCAGCGTGTCCATGTCGAGCGACATGGTCCGCCCGTAGACGAACGGGCCGACGAAGGAGCCGTTGTCGAACAGGTGGATGCTCTGCGGCGGAGCGTGAATGAAATCGACATTGCGCGTGTGCAGGTCATAGGGCGCCACGAATTCGCAGATGAGGATCATCGAATAGAGCAGCGCCAGGAAGACCGCCGAGTAGAGCGCAAGCTTGTGGCGCTTGAACTTCCACCACATGAGGCGCAGCTGCGATGCCTGGTAGACGCGCGCCTGTGCGTCCGAAATCGCCTCGACCGACATCGGATCGAAGGGAGCGGACGAGACGAAATGCCCGAGCGGCGCGCCCGGAGGGGGAAGGGAGGCCGTCATTTCGTGCTCCCGCCGGCCAGGCGAATGCGCGGATCGAGCAGCGCCAGCGCCAGATCAGAAATCAGCACGCCCACCACCGTCAGCGTGGCCAGGAACATCAGGAAGGAGCCGGCGAGATACATGTCCTGGCTTTGCAGCGCCTTGATCAGCATGGGTCCTGTCGTTTCCAGCGAAAGCACGATGGCGGTGATCTCGGCGCCGGAGATGATGGCGGGCAGGATCGAGCCGATGTCGGAGATGAAGAAGTTGAGCGCCATGCGCAGCGGATACTTGACCAGTGTCTTGAACGGATGGAGGCCCTTGGCGCGCGCGGTCACGACATACTGTTTCTGCAGCTCGTCCAGCAGATTGGCGCGCAGGCGCCTGATCATGCCGGCAGTGCCGGCCGTGCCCACGATGACGACCGGTATCCAGAGATGGCTGAGGATGGAGCGCGCCTTCTCCCAGCTCATCGGTTCGGCGAGGTATTTCTTGTCCATCAGCCCGCCGATGGACGTGCCGAACCAGATGTTGGCGAAATACATGAAGATCAGCGCCAGCATGAAGTTGGGGATCGCGATCCCCAGCATGCCCATGAAGGTCAGGCCGTAGTCGCTCCAGCTGTACTGGTGCGTGGCCGAATACATGCCGATGGGAAACGCAACCAGCCAGGTGAAGATGATGGTGCAGAAGGACACCAGCACCGTCAGCCAGAGCCGGTCGCCGACGACGTCGGCAACGGGCAGTTCGTATTCGAAGGAGTAGCCGAAATCGCCCTGCAGCATGCCGCCGAGCCAGTAGAAGTACCGGATGAACGGCGGCTGGTCGAAGCCATATTCGGCCCGCAGGGCGTTCAGCTTGTCCATGTCGACGCCTTCGCCCTGCGCGCGCAGTTCGGCGGCGTAGCTTTCGAAATAGTCGCCAGGGGGCAGTTCGATGATGGTGAACACGACCGCGGAGATGATCACCAGTGTCGGAACCATGACGGCGAGCCGCCAGAGGATGTAGCGAAGCACGTTCAGCTTTCCCCTGCGAGCCAGAATGTGTCGGGCTTGTAGACGCCGAAGTAGCAGGTCGGCTCGAAGCCGTAGAGCCCCTCGACGGGGAGATTGCGCAGGCGTGACGTGCACAGAACCGGCTGCAGCGTCTGGTTGACCATGCCGATCGAGAAGGCCTGGTCGGCATAGATGGCGAGCATCTTCTTCCAAACGGCGGCCTTCTCGTCCATCGTGTCGGAGGCCTTCCAGGTTTTCAGCAGACTGACCAGCTCGACCGCCTCGGGCAGGTCCGGCGCCTCGCCCTGCTCGCCTCCGGTGAGATAGTGGATGCCCCACAGCGGCCACTGCAGCTGGTCCTCGCTGGTCGGGGCGAGCTGGCTGGGGTTCATGTCGGCGGTGGGAACACCGTTGTCGATGCCCGACCAGATCGAGACCATGATCTGTCCGCCGATGGCCCGACTGCGGAAGATGTCGCGCTGCGAGGTCTTGATGAAGAGCGACAGGCCGACCTTGCTCCAGTAGTCGGTGACGAGTTCGAGGACGTCCGTCTCGAGCGTGCTTTCGCCGGAGGTCTCGACGATCAGCTGGGCCGACCGCCCGTCAGGCAGGATGCGTAGGCCGTCATCGTCGCGCTCCGTCAGGCCCATCTCGTCGAGCAGCGCGTTGGCCTGTGCCGGATCATGAGCGATCCACAGCTTCGCGACACTGGCATCATAGAGCGGACTCTCGGGCAGTGCGGTATCGGCGCTTTCCTTGCCGAGCCCGAAGAACACGGCCATGTTGATCTCGCGCCGGTCGATCGCAAGCGACAGCGCACGCCGGAAGCGCACGTCGCGCAGGATCGGCTTCCAGACGGGATCGGCATAGTTGAGATTGGGCAACAGCGCGATGCGGGAGCCTTGCGTCTTCTTCCACAGGCTCACCCGGACCGGATAGCGCTTCTCGGAATCCTTGAGGAACGTATAGTCCGTGAAGTCGATTCCGAGAGCCTGGAGGTCGCTTTCGCCGGCACCCGTCTTGGCCGGGATGATCGCGGACGAGCCGACATTCATGACGACGCGGTCGATATAGGGCAGCTGCAGCCCGTTCTCGTCGACGCGATGAAAATAGGGGTTGCGCTCGAAGACGAACTGTTCGGCCGGCGGCTGCGTCGTGTTGCGCCACGGATCGAGCGTCGGAAGTTCGGGGTTCTCCGGCCGGTACTGGCGCGACATCTTGATGTGAAGTCCGGTCCACTTCTTGACCTTGTTCTTCTTCATCAGCTCGGCGAGCTTTTCCTCGTCCTGATACTTCTTGTGGAACTGCTTCATGTAGGCGGACGGCAGCAAAAGGCCGATCGGCTGCGCCGACGCCAGTTGGGGCAGGAAGTTCGGGTTGGGCGCGTCCCAGGTGAAGCGCACGCTCCGCTCGCTCAGGATTTCAAAGAGCGGCCCCTTGCCGCCGACCTTCATCGCCAATGGCAGGCCGCTGGAGGAAATGTCCTCGTTGGAAAGCACGTCCTCGAAGGTGTAGCGGAAATCCTCGGTGGTGACCGGGCTGCCATCGGACCATTTGTGGCCCTCGCGGAGGTGGAAGGTGTAGACGCGGTCCTCGAGGATATCGACGCTTTCGAGGATATCCGGCTCCATCCGAAGCTGCGGGTCATAGCCGACGAGACGGCAGTAGCCGTAGATCGTCATCAGCCTGATGTCCTTGGCACTGCCGATCACGGTGCGCAGCTGGCCGCCATATTGGCCGGGCTGGCCACCGAGCCGGGCGACATTGATGATACGCGGGTTCAACGGAAGACGATCGGCGAGCGGCGGCAGCTTGCCGTCATCCAGGAGCGCGCGAAGGAAGTCGGGCTCCTTGCCTGCCGCGCGCAGCGTACCCGGCACCATGGCCGAGGCGAACAGTCCGAGCGCGGTGCGTCTGGTGATCGTCATGCGAGCTCCCTCACGCTGGCGTCGCGTCTGGCCAAAACGAGATGTCCGCCGCCCAGATCCGTGGCGGACATGGCATCCCGCTCGCCGTCGGACCTGAACTGCGGGCCCCAGGCGCTCTGGTCGGATGCGCCGGTTGCCTGAAGTGTCTTGAAGTCGAGCGGATGATCGAGATCGGGCAGGGGTACGGCTGCCAGCAGCGATCTCGTATAGGGATGGACCGGCCGCTTCATCAGCGTCTCGCGTGGCGCGAGCTCGACGATCCTGCCGCCGCACATCACGGCAATGCGGTCCGCCATGTAGTCGACAACGGCGAGATTGTGCGAAATGAACAGATAGGTCAGCCCGAGCTCTTTCTGCAGGTCTTTGAGCAGATTGAGGATCTGCGCCTGGACCGACACGTCGAGCGCCGAGACAGGCTCGTCGCAGATCAGCAATTCGGGCCCGAGCGCGAGCGCGCGCGCGATGCCGATGCGCTGCCGCTGGCCGCCCGAGAAACTGTGGGGATAGCGATTGAGCGCCCGATCGTCGAGGCCGATCGCCTTGAGCAGCGACTTGACCTTGTCCAGCCGGTAGGCCGCATCGCCCCGCTTGTGGATCTCCAGCGGCTCGGCCAGGATGTTCTGCACCGTCATGCGCGGCGAGAGCGACGACACCGGATCCTGGAACACCATCTGGATCTTGGTGCGCAGCGTGCGCAATGCGTCGCCGTCGGCGGCCAGCAGGTCGATCGGGCCGTCGCTGCCGTTGAACTGCACGGAGCCGCTGTCCGGGGTCACTGCGCGCATCAGGATCTTGCTCACCGTCGTCTTGCCGCAGCCGCTCTCGCCCACGAGGCCGAGGCATTCGCCACGCCTGATGTCGAAGCCGACGTCGTCGACCGCGCGCACCGCGACGTTTGCGCCGCCACCGCCAAACCAGGCCGTCTTGCGGGTCGTGTAGGATTTCACCAGATTCCTGACCGACAAGAGCACGTCCGGCCGCGCCGCCGCGGATGGCTGCTGCTTGCCCATCAACGTTTCGACGTCCACGGGTACCTCGCGCAGCGCCTGCAGGCGCTGGCCGGGCTTCATGTCGAAATGCGGCACGGCCTGCATCAGGCCCTTGAGATAGGGGTGGCTGGGCCGGCGGAAGATGTCCTCGACCGTGCCGGCTTCCATGATCTCACCATGGTAGATGACGACCACCTCGTCGGCCACGTTGGCGACCACGCCGAGATCGTGCGTGATGAGCAGCATGGCCATGTTGAGCTTGGTCTGAAGATCGCGCAGAAGCTGCAGGATCTGAGCCTGGATCGTCACGTCGAGCGCCGTGGTCGGCTCGTCGGCAATGAGCAGAGCCGGCTTGCAGATGAGGGCCATGGCGATCATGGCGCGCTGGCGCAGGCCGCCGGACAGTTCGAACGGATACATGTTGTAGGCGCGCCGCGGATCGGGAAATCCGACCAGCCCGAGCATCTCCTCGGTGCGCGCGCGGACCTCGGCCTTCGACATTTTCGTGTGGATCGTCAGGACTTCGCCGACCTGGTTGCCGATCGTGTGCAGCGGCGACAGCGACGTCATCGGCTCCTGGAAGATCTTGCCGATCCGCCGGCCGCGCAGCGCGCGGATTTCCTGGCAGTCGCGCGGCAACGCCAGAATGTCGGACGAGGTGCCGGTGAGGGGATCGTTGAACAGGATCTTGCCGCGGACCCGAGCGGTGTTCGGAAGAATGCCCATCACCGCCTGGCTGATCACCGATTTGCCGGATCCGGACTCGCCGACCAGCGCGGTGACCTTGCCGGGCAGGACGCGCAGGCTGGCGCCCTTCACCGCATGGACCGGTCCGCCGACAATCGCAAACGAGATGCCGAGATCCTCGATCCGCAAGAGATCAGCACCCGAAGTCATCGATCAGCAGTCCCCGTAACCGGCGCTGTGCGCCACCTGTGCGGCGACACTAGCCGAGACCCGTTGGCCTGCCTAGCAAAACTATATGACGATGCCCCGCTGCGGGCCGGGCTGCCTCGCGGCGGTCAGGGCGGCGGGCAGGCGCCGTCCCCCAGCACATCCGCGCAGGAGGCAGAGCGGCGGAAATCGTCGTAGTAGAGCGTCCAGTCGGTCGTGTGAGCGGCGCGATATGGCCCGAACTTGAAGTACTGGTTCTCGCCAAGACCCTTGTCGGCATGGCCGATATGCCCGGTCACGGTGACGACGGGCTGGCCGTTGGCGAAGATCTCGATGCGCCCCGATCCGTCCGGACCGGGTTGCGTGTAGATCGCGAAGTCGATCCAACCCGACGCCGGAGACGGCAGCCGGTTGCCATGGTCGATGACCTTGATCGCGTCCGTGCAACCGGCGAAGAGTTCGGCGTCCTGCGGCGTCCACGACGCATCCGTCGCCACCAGCGCTCGCATCTGGTTGGTTTCGGGGCGGAACCAGACCGGCGTGGCCGCGCCGTCGCAGAGACCCGCCTTGGCTGCGGCGGCCTGCGCCCCCGGGGCTATGTAGTTGGTCTCCACCGTGGCGAACAGCTTGCCCTGTCGCAGACGCAGGGCCAGGAACGGGCTGAAGTCGCCTTCCGCGCCGGGATCGATTTCCCGCTTCCACTGCGCGATCAGGTAGCGATGGTCGTCGTCAGGGATCGGCTCGGCGAACTTGACGGCGAACCCATACCAGACACCCTGGTTGTAGGGGACGCGCAGTTCGGTTCGCTCCCAGATCTCGGCGCGTTCGCTGCAGCTGCCCTCTCCGGCCGGTGCCGGGCAGATCGGCTTGATGCTGAGCTTGAGCGCACCGGCGCCGGTTCGCTTGACCGCGCTCTGGAACTCGACGGTTCCCGCGGTCTGTTCGAAGTTCTCGCGATAGTAGAGACCGCCCGCTTCCGTGAAATCGGTGCCGTCAAAGCCCTCGTAGAGCGTTCTGGATGTTTCTGCCGCCTGCACTGGACCCGATATGCAGGACGCCGCGGCAAGGATCATGGCTCCGATCGCCTTCATCATCATTGTGGACGCTTTCCCGCATCTTCACTCAGCACTGCCCGTCCGCCCTCGCGCAGCAGAAGCATGAGTTGCTCGGCATCGGACACGCCATCGTAGCTGACCTCGAAAGCGCCGTCGTCTTCGTTTTCGGCGATATCCGTCGTGTCGGGATAGAGGACGGTCAGTTTCTGCTGTACGCCGCGAAGCTTTTCCTTGCCGATCGTGACCCAGCCGCCACCACAATAGGTTGCGAATTCCTGGCTGGCGATGAGCTGGTGCGGATGCTTCTTCGTCAGCATCTGGAGCCGCTGCACCTCGTTGACGGCTGCGCCGAAGGCCGAGAAGGTCAGCCGGTCGTTGAGGCCGACATTGCCGAACATGACGTTGCCGACATGCAGGCCTATGCCATATCCGATCCGCGACAGGCCCTGGTGCTCGCGCTCCTCGTTCAGCGCCGCCATCCGCGCGCTTGCCTTCAAGGCGGCCGCGAGCGCAGCCTGGCAGGCGATCTCGGAAGGCTCCCGGTGCCGGTCGCAGGGATAGACCGCCAGGAAGCCGTCGCCCATGAAGCTCATGATCTGCCCGCCGCGCCGGTTGAACGGGGCGGCGATGGCGTCGAAGAAGCGGTTCAGCGTCTCGATGTATACCTCGCGGCCCTCCTGCTCGGCGAGCATGGTCGAGCCACGCATGTCGGCCATGACGAGGGCGGCGCGGATCGTGTCGCCTTCGCCGCGCTTGATCTGGCCGCTCAGCACGCGCTTGCCCGCGTCGCCGCCGAGATAGGTCGTCAGCATGTTGTCGGCCAGCCGGTTGAGCACGGCCATCTTTGCCGCGACCGCGAGATGGTTCTGGATGCGCAGAAGCGCGGCGATGACGCTTTCGCTGAACCCGGCCGGGCTGTCGGTGGCCCACGATCCCATCATGCCCTGGTCGCGCCCGGCGCCGAAGGAATGCACGAAGGCGAGATAGTCGGTGATTCCGAGTTGCTTCAGTTCGTCGAACACCGGGAACTCCGACGGACCGGCATGGTCGATGCGTCGGCGCAAATGATCGAGGTGATTGCTGAGCAGATGGAAATACGGGCTGCGCAGGAAGCGCTCGCGCGACTGGCCCGGACGTGTGCGAAATCCCTCCACGCGCATGCCCGAGCCGCGTTCCCAGGTAAAGCCGAGCGCGTCGTAGAGCGGGTGCAGCATCGAGAAGGTCATGTGCACGCGGGCGAGCGGGAGACCGGCCGCCGCCAGCCTTTCGCAGAAGCCGCGCACCATGGTTTCGAGGTCGTCGCCAGCCAGCGACGAGTTGGTCAGCCAGTCCGCAACCTTGTCCATCAGGATGGTCGAGACGTCAGCCGGGGCAGCAGGGGTCATGTGCGCTTCCAGGAATGGAGGGATCTGTTTTCAAACAGGAAATCGGCTCCCTTTGGCGAGCGCCGGAAGACTATTCCGGACAGGATATAGGTGCTCAGGCTGGAATATTTAGTCAGAAACGGTCCCGAAAACGAAGCTGTGAACCGACGCCCGAGCCGCCAGACCGCCAGTGCCGTGCGCAGGCGGGCCACAAGACGGTTTCCGCCGAGGCTCTTTTCCAGCAATTGAGGGTGGATCGCGATCTGCATGGCACGCACCGGATAGTGGCAAAGCCGCTCCAGTTCGGCGCCGATCGCGAATTCGTAGCCCTCGATGTCGATCTTGACGAAGACGGCGGAGTCGCCGGCGTGGCGCATGATCTCCTCGATCCCGATCCCCGCAACGGTCGCCTGACCGCCATTGCCGATCGCAAGGATGCTGGTTTCGGAACTGCCGAAGCCGTCGACGGCATGGATCGAGACGCTCGCGCGGTCGGCCAGCGCGCCCTCGATGACCGTCACGTTGGATCGGGTCTCGGCGAGCCGCTTCAGGATCGCCGCGCATTTCGGGTCCGGCTCGACGGCGACGACCGCCTTGGCGATCTGCGCCGACCAGAAGGGCGTCACCCCGATCCATGCGCCGATGTCGACGAGCACGGTGTCGCGGTCGAGATACTTGCCCAGCGCATCGAAGGTATGGCTCTCCCACCGGCCCTCGGCCAGCTTGCGGTAGAACTTGTTGTATTCCGGCAGGTCGGCCAGCGCGACGACGCGTCCGGCGTAGGTCACCTCGCGGATGCCGAACGCGGTCTTTCCGGCCTCTGGCTGAGCCACGCGGTCAGTCATGGCGGGGCCGGACTTGCACGAGCATTGAAACCGGCCGGCACGCCGTCACGATCGTGACACCACTTTCGCCTTGAGATTGGCGGCAGCCATCGCATAGCCGCCGGACGCGCCGTCGACGAAGTGGATGTGATCCCGCTGCAGGGGTGTCGCGACGATGCAGGTCATCAAGGCAGAGCTCTGGCGATGCAGTCCGAAGCGGCAGATTCCGGCCTCTTCGGCCCGTTCGAGCCTCTGCCTTATCCTGTCGAAGCCTGCGTCGTCCAGATCGATGGTCATCTTCAGCCCGTCGTCGAACTTGCGAAAGTCCGAATTGTCGCCGACGTCGCGGCGATACAGTTCCGGGTCGAACGCGCCGAGCTTCATGTTGAGCTTGGACAGGACGGCAATGAGGCCGACCTGTGCCAGAATGCCGAGCTTTGCCAACAGGCGCCTGCCCTTGGGCGCAATCGCGCGGGCCTCGTTCTCGATCGCGATCGACGAGACCCTGAGCGCCGGGCCGTCGACGGGGACGGGATGACCGCCACGGTCCTGCTCGCCGGCGATCGCCACGATGTCGGCGACCAGCGTCTGGAAGGCGCCGGCGTTGCCGCCAGGTGCGGGGACGGCGATGACGGACACGATGTCGCCATGGCGAGCCTCGATCGGGTTCCAGCGGCAGGAAAGCCCGGTGAGGTCGGGGCGGGAGCCGGCCGGAGCAGGTGGCACCGTATGGCGCCCGGCCTTCATCTCCGTTTCCGCCCAGCTGGCACCGCCACCCGTGAACATCGCATAGGAGACGTGGTCGCTCGCCTGGAACCGCGCGACGCGCACGTCGAGCCCGCAGGCCCTGATCGTTTCCATCGGAACGATCGCGGCGCGCAGCGTCAGGTCCAGTTCGTCGGCCACCCAGGCCTGTGTTGCGGCAAGCGTCTCGCGCGTCGCCGCAAGCGCCGATCCCGGGAACGCGACAAGCGCACCATCGCCGCCGAATACGAAGGGCAGATCGCGCCGTCCCAATGCGTTCAGGAGCGCAGAAATGACGCTCGCCCCGGCCATGTTGACCGACTTGTAGCGCCCCTGCTCGATCGCCTTCGTCGATCCGACGATGTCCGTCGTCGCCAATGCCCAGCCGTCGGGCAGCGAGCGGTAGTTGGCGGCGTCCGCAACACCTTCGAACGCCGAAAAGACGGGAATGGTCGCAAAGAAGGGATCGTCGAGAACGGAAGAATTCATGCGGCTTTCCTATCACATTTCATTCAGCGCAGACCATCGCCGCAGCGCCGCAAGGCAAATTGACTCCGCGGCCCTTTCCGACGATAGGCTCGCAACCCATGCGGATCGCCTTCTATGCGCCCCTCAAGGCGCCGGACCATCCCGTCCCGTCCGGCGACCGCCAGATGGCGCGGCTGCTCGTGCGTGCGCTCGGGCTTGCCGGGCATACGGTAGAAGTGGCCTCGAGGTTGCGCAGTTTCATGCGCGAGCCGTCCGATGCGGGTCACGTCTCGGTGATCGCCGCGGCATCTGCCGAGATCGCGCGCCTTTCCGGAGACTGGAAGGCGGCCTCGCCCCCCGATCTCTGGTTCTGCTACCACCCCTACTACAAGGCGCCGGATCTGATCGGACCGGCGCTTTGCGCGCGTTTCGGCATCCCCTATGTCACGGCAGAAGCATCCTACTCGTCGCGGCGCAACATCGGGGCTTGGGCAGCTGCTCAGGACGAGGTGGTGCGTGCCGTGCGGCAGGCGGCGCTCAACATCTGCCTTACCCGCCGCGACCTCGACGGCCTGTCGCCGCTGGTGCAGGCCGAAAGGCTCGTCCATCTGCCACCCTTCATCGACACGACGCCCTTCGTTGGTGCCGCGAGCGGAACAGTTCCGCCGACGCTGCTGACGGTCGCGATGATGCGACCGGGCGACAAGATGGACAGTTTCCGCACGCTGGCCGAGGCGCTGCGGCTCTGCGCGGATGTTGCCTGGCGGCTCGTCGTGGTCGGCGACGGCCCCTGCCGGGACGAGGTGCACGCCGCTTTCGCGGGGCTTGCCCCGGACCGCGTCACCTGGCTTGGAGAAAGGCGTCCCGACGAAATCCCGCACATCCTGGCGAGCGGCGATCTGCTGGTCTGGCCCGGCTTCGGCGAGGCCTATGGGCTCGCCTATCTCGAGGCCCAGGCCGCCGGGCTACCGGTCGTGGCGCAGGACATTGCGGGCGTGCCGGAAGTCGTGCGCAACGGCACGACGGGCATACTGACGCCGCCCGGTGACGTGCCCGCCTACGCGGCGGCGATCGCTCGGCTCCTCAATGACCCGGTGCGGAGTCGCGCCATGGCGACGTCGGCGCGCCGCTTCGTCCTGGAGGAGCGGTCCCTCGATATCGCCTCGGCCCGGCTCGGCGCTCTGCTCGAGGGGATTTCGCATGACCGATGAAGAAGCCTGGTCGGCGCTTGCGCTGGAACTGACGCGCTGGCGCGAGGCTGTTCGAGCGCCGCGCTTCTGGCTTCGCGACGACGATGCGGTCGAGCCGACCGCGGCGCTCGACCGGCTGGTCGGCCTGACCCGGGCCCATGAGGTGCCGTTGGCGCTGGCGGTCATCCCAGCCCATACGGGTGCGCCGCTGGCGCGGCTTCTATCGCGCGAGACGCATGTGGCTGTCGTCGTGCATGGTTGGTCGCATGCCAATCATGCTCCGCACGGCGCCAAGAAGCAGGAACTCGGCGCGCACAGGGCAGCCGATGTGGTCTGCTCCGAACTGGCCGCCGGCCTGGCCCTGCTGGACGACCTGCACGGTCAAAGGGCGCTCCCGGTCCTGGTTCCGCCGTGGAACCGGATCGACGCCACGCTCATCCCGTATCTCGCGCCTCTGGGATTTACGGGCCTGTCGGTGTTCGGAAATGCCTTCGCCGCACCCTTGCCCGTCGTCAACAGCACGGTCGACATCATCGACTGGCACGCCACGCGGGGCTGCCGCGACCATGCCGCGCTGGCGGGTGACATCCTGGCGCAATTGCGCGCCGCCTTCGAGGGGCCTGATACGCCGACCGTGGGCGTGCTGACCCACCATCTGGTGCATGACGACAAGGCCTGGGTGTTCCTGGAGCGGCTCTTCGCCATCACGGCGGCAGGTGGGGGTGCAAACTGGCTCTCGCTGCGCCAACTCGTGGAAGAGCGCGTCAGGTAACGGCTTTTCGACGTGCCTTCCTGGCGGTCACGATGTCGAGCGACTGGCCGTCGGCCGCGGCAAAGGCACCCGGGAAAATCGCCTGTGCCATCTGCTCGATCTCGGCAAGTGCCGTATCGGTGCGCGCGGGATCGTGGTGAAAGAGCGCGAGCCGCCTGACGCCGGCCGCCTCGCAGAGGCGAATGCCCTGCTGCCAGGTGGAATGCCCGTAGCCCTTGAACCGCTCCATTTCCTCGTCGGTATAGGTGCTGTCGTAGATCATCAGGTCCGCGCCCTTGATCAACGCCATGACCGCGGGGTCGAGCGTACCCGCGATGTGCTCCGTGTCGCTGATGACGGCAACGGCCCGCCCCCCGAATTCCAGCCGATAGCCGATGCATCCGCCGGGATGGGTCAGGTTACCGGTGCGGATGACGATCCCGGGGCGGGGCCTGAGGACGTCGCCGGCATGAAAGTCACGCGTGAAAATTCTCGACGGGCATATGTCGAGTTCGACCGGGAACCAGGGCGGGCGCACGAATTCGTGCAGCATCTCGTCGGTCGTCATGCGACCGGCAAGATGACCGGACCACGCCGTCAGCCTGAGATTTGGATAATACATCGGCGAGAAGAAGGGCAGGCCAACAATGTGGTCGTAGTGGCAATGGGTGAAGAGAAGATCGATGTCCCTGACGCCCGCCGCCAGAAGCGCCTTGCCGGCCGGCCGGATTCCGGACCCGGCATCGAAGATGACGGTATGGTCACCACACTGCACCTCGACGCAACTGGTATTGCCGCCAAAGCGGGCATACTGGCTACCGGACACCGGAACGCTGCCGCGTGTGCCCCAGAACCGTACCCGGAACCTGTCTTCTTCCATCGACTAAGTCGTCCACTCCGTCCCGGTGTTTGAACCGCGCTCAGCGCGTCGAGGGCAATCTTCTCCGAAATGCGACCGCTACTTCATGTCTCCATGCCATATAGGCTTCACATGATGCCGCCATGTCAACCGCGCAAGGGCTGCCGTTCGGGCAGGGGTCGGACAGACCGGGGCCATCATTTGGCGGCCTGGCGCGCCTGGCTTCGCGCCGCGGTCAGCTCGGCGGTGGTGTGGCTCAAGCGATCCGCAAGCACCTTCACGATCTCGACGGTCATTTCCGGAAACTCGGTCAGAAGGCGAAGGAAATGGTCCTTGCGGATGCGCAGCGCTTCCAGCGGTGCCGTCGCGCGCACGGTTGCCGTGCGCGACACGTCGCACAGGATTGCGATCTCGCCGACGATCTCGTTGGGCTCGACCTCGGCGACCTTGATCTGGCCGGTCGCGGAATCGACGATGATGTCCGCCGTGCCAGACAGGACGACATAGGCCGCGTCGCCTTCGTCGCCCTGGTGAAAGAGGGTCTGTCCCGCCGAGTAGGTCACGCGGTCCGAGGTGAATGCCAGCAGCTTCAGTTTCGCCGGCGCCACGCGGGCAAACAGCGGTACCTTCCTCAGCATGCCGACTTCATCATTGAGAAGCATGTTCGTTCAACCTTGTCTGACGACCGGAGGCCTATCTGTCTATGACAACAATCCCGTGAAGATACCGTTTCTAGCGGTCAGTGTCTCGTGTGTTCCGTCTTCCACCACCTCGCCGTCCTGGAAGACGATGATGCGTTCGAACAGCTTTGCCAGCGACGGACTGGGCAGCACCCAGATGATCGCGGGATCGCGCCCGTCGCGCCGCGCCTCTTCCAGAACGTTGCGCATCACCAATTCCTGCGCACGCTGGTCGAGCGCGGCAAGGGGTCGGTTGAGGATGATGAAATCGGCCCGCTTCATCAGCGAGCGCGCCACATCCATCTTCTGCCGCTGCGCGCCGGTCAGCCGCCTGCCGCCGACGCCGACATTGAAGTCGAGCCCGATGTTGAGGACGTCGTCGTAGAGGCCGAGCGAGTCGAGCAGTTCGCGCACGATGGAACGGATGCGCTCCGGACCGTCCGGTTGCGTGTGGCTGATGCGCCCGAACAGCACATTGTCCATAAGGCTCGCCGACGTCGTGTACTTCTCCGGATCGTAGCGCTCTATCGCGCCGGCGAGCGCCTCGGGCAGGTTCTCGTAGAACCGGTTGCGTGCTGCAACGATCTTGTCCATCAGCTCCGGCGTCAGCAGGCCGAAGCGGTGGCGCGGCTCGATATAGGCGAAGCTGAGCTTGATGATCTTTGCCGCATCCTCCTGCGATACGGACTCGAACGACTTGCCGCGCAGTTTCTGCAGCAGTTGCTGGTATTCCGGAATATCCTCCGCGGTCATGAAGGCGAGCTGCTGGAAGAAGGGGTGGTCGGGCGGCAGGTCGGCAAACAGCTCGATGGCGTTTGCCGCGATTTCCAGGCCCATGGTGTAAAGCGTCTCGGCAAGTCCCCCTTCGAGCAGGACCGAGCGAAAATAGGCGTTCTTGGCCAGTTCCTTGCCCGTGAGTTCGGTGCCCGTCGCAGTGCCGAACAACAGGTTTTCGCCGATCGTCGCCTGGCTGTTGTAGGCCCCGGGTTCGAAGAAGGAGACGAGTTCGCTCAGGCCCTCGGCCTCCAGGCGTTCGCGCAGCGCCTGGCGTACACCCACGATCCGCTCGACGATCTCGGTATGATGCTGGGGTTCGATCCGCGAGCGCAGGCCGAGGTCGAGGATGTCCTGTGACAGGACCAGTGCGTCGAGCACCGGCCGGACCACCTCGAACAGATCGTCAGGACCCGTGGCGCCCGCGGCCGCATAGTCGATCCAGTCCGCGCGCACGTCGAAATCGGGATTGCCGGCCTTGCGCGCCTCTTCGATGTTCCAGTTTCGGAATGCTGCGCTCGCGCCCTCGTACTTCATTGTCGTGAGGGGCGCGTGTTTCAGCCCGTAGAGGAGATTGTCGCGCAGCGTGCCCTGGAACAGCGACGCGTCCGATGATGCGTAGGTCATGCGCCGGCCGACCGTCGATTCCGGCAGTTCCAAGAGATCGCTGGAGCCGGACGTGATCTTGCCGCCATTGGGCCAGACGAGCCGCGCAAACGCCTCGGCCAGCGCCTCGGCGCCGCCGGCAGTCGTGCCTATGACGGCCACGGTCTCGCCCCGATCGATCTGCAGCGAGACCCGCTCGAGAAGGCGCGCACCGCTGTCGTCCGACAAAGTGAGGCTGACCGCCGACAGCGGTTCCGAAAGCGGCCCGACCGGTGCGACCATGACGGTCTGCAGCTTTGCATCCTGGATGTCGTCGATGGTGAACTGCTCGACCACCTGCTGATACTTGACCTGCACGTCCTGCCGCGCCTGGTCCCAGTCGATGAGGTCCTTCAACGGCCCGGGCAGGTCCTTGTAGGCATTGATGACGGCAACCAGCTGGCCGATGTCGAGCCGGCCCTGCAAGGCGAAATAGCCGCCGATGAGGTAGAACAGGAATGGCGTCACCTGCGCCAGGAAGTTGTTGATGAATTTTACCAGGAACTTCCACTGGTAGAGGTCGTAGCGAATCTTGAAGATCTGCCCGAGCCGGTCGGCGATGTCGGCGCGTTCGAGGTTCGACGTATCGTGCACATGGACCGCGCCGATGCCGTCGACGATCTCGCCCACCCGCCCCGACAATGCGCGCGCCGTAAGCTGGCGTTCGCGTCCGAGCCGGATCAAGCGCTTGCGCATCTGCGGGATGATGACCAGCTGGATGGCAACGATCACGGCGGCGATCATGCCGAGCCAGAAGCTCTGGAGGATGATGAAGATCAGCGCTGTCAGCGCCTGGCCGCCAAGCAGGGCCGGCTGCACGAAGGCGTCGCCGATGAAGCCGCCGAGCGGCTCCACCTCGTCCTTGACCATGGTGGCGATCTCGGACGACTTGACGCGCTTGAACAGGCCCGGCGGGAAGCGGAGAATGCGGTCGACGAGCTCGAACCGGATGCGCCTGAGCATCCGTTCGCCCAGCCGGCCCTTGTAAGTGTTGATGTAGAGCTTGAAGACGCCGTTCACGACGACCAGCAGCAGGAACACCATGCTGAGGGCAAACAGCGTCTCCGTGCGTTCGAGCTGGATGCCGTCGAAGACATGCACGGAGCCCAGGAACGGTATGGTGATGTCGATCGCCATGAAGGGCTGCGTCGACCCGGGGGTCTCGAAGCCCTTGCCCTGGATCGGTCCGTTGACGATCTGCTTGGGCAGGTCGAAGGACATGAAATAGGGGATCATCGACAGGGCGACGATGAACAGTATGTACAGCTGCTGCCGCCAGGTGTGCGTCCAGATGTAGCGTGCGAGGCTCTTTTCCATCGGTGCGGCGGTCACTCAGTCTGCGTGGTGAAGCACATGGAAGCGCCGCTTCCGGAAGGGCGTGTCGAGGATCAGTTCGTCGTCGAGCGTCAGGTCGAAGCTGCAGTGCAGCGCCATCGACGGCCGCTGCAGGATGGACGGGACCTGCGCAACCGCCCGGGCCAGGTCCGGGGCGTGCTCGATGACCACCACCCTTGCATTGTCGATCAGAGCATACAGAAGTGCCCCGAGCGGCTCGCGCGCGCCAAACGGCTTGAGCGAATAGCCGAGCAGCGCAAGGCCGTAGCTGCGCGCCGCATAGTCGTAGGTCACGTCCTGGAATTTTCGCGCGACGTGGCGAACCCGGCACGGCTGACCGTTCAGCACCTCGCTGGAATAGTCCGGGGTCTTGGGGTCGACGGACAGGACCGACAGCGGATGGTGCGTGAGGAAGGGCGTGACCGGCCTGACATGGCCACCGATCTCGACGACATGCGGACATTCGCGCAGGAAATGCGCCGCCAGCACCTGCCGGATGACGGCGGACGGTCCAGACAGATGCGGCAGGCTGTCGCCAGCAGCCGGTGCCTCGACCGGGGCGCCGGGACGGATCATGGTCATGCGATCAGATTTCATTGTGTTGCCCGATTGGCCAACATACAACACGGCCATGACGCATGCTAGCCAGCCAGCCGGCGCCGATTGGCGCGAGAATGCCTTCGATCTGACACGCGGAATCGCGGCCTATGTGGCCAGTCCCCTGGTCGCGGGACTTGCCCGCGTGATCGCCAGACACCCCGACGCCGACATCGCGAACGCCTTCAACCACAAGCAGGTGGCCTGCAAGGTCTGGGCGCGCGATCTTTTGGTCGAGAGTCTCGGCGGCCGCTTCGGCGAGATCTGGGTGGTCGGCGGCTGGTACGGCGTCCTTGCCGCCATGCTGCTCGAAGACCCGCGCTTCGACATCGGCCGCATCGAGAGCATTGACATCGACCCCGCGGTCGGCGCCATCGCCACCACGCTCAACGCGCCCCATGGCGACCGCTTTGCCGCGGTGACAGGCGACATGTACGGCCTCGACTATCGCGGCCGGCACCCAGATCTCGTCGTCAACACGAGCTGCGAGCATATCGGGGACCTGCGCGCCTGGCTGGCGCTTCTGGCGCCGGGAAGCCGCGTCCTCCTGCAGTCCAACGACTATTTCAGCGAGCCGACGCATATCAGTTGCGTCGAGTCGCTGGACGCGTTCAAGGCGCAGGCAGGCCTGGCTTCGGTTGATTTCGCGGGCGAGCTGCCGATGAAGAAATACACGCGCTTCATGCTGATCGGCACCGTCTGATCAACAGGTGCGCTACAGCAGGTCCCTGAGCAGTTTTCCCGTCGCCCGAGCGCCGTCGAGGTCGAGCGCCGCGGCCGGAGGCTTCGGTCGGGAAAACGTGTCGGTAATCGCGGTCGCCAGATTGGCGCCCGTCAGCCCATCCTCCGGGATGAAACTGGCCAGGCCGAGCTGCGACAGGCGCTCGGCGCGCACCGACTGCTCCGTCTCGCCGCCGGCCGAAAATGGCACCAGAAGTGACCGGCAGCCGGCGCGCAGAATGTCGCAGACCGTGTTGTAGCCAGCCTGCGAGACGGACAGGCTGGCCGCGTTGAGCAGGCTCGCGAAGTCGCTTCGGAAGCGCAGGACCTGCATCGTGTCCGGCGCCTGCCGAACAGCATCGTCGAACGCGTCGCCCGGCAGGTTCGGCCCCGTGATCAGCGCCCAGCGGCCGACCTCTGGAAGCAACCGCGCCGCCTCGACGGTGGCACGCACGAGATCTGCTCCGGCGGCACCCCCGCCCGCGGAGACGAGAACATCGAAGGCTTCGCTTGCGGGCGGCGCCGGCGGCGCGGCGACGAGCCCGGTATAGCCGATGCGCGTGGTAATTGCCGTTGCCTCCGGAAAGGTCTCCTCCAGCCGCGCGAATTTCGGATCGCCATGCACCATCACCAGGTCGAAATGGGCATTAAGCAGCGCCACGGCCTCCTCGTTGCGTCCCGGCTTGGCACGCTCCTGCAGGATATCGCGCACCGACGTGACGAGGCGTGGCCGTGGCGTCATCGCCGCGATCGCGTCGACCAGCGGCAGAAGCTCGAAGCGCACCTGCCTGCGTCCAAAGGGAAAGGCCTCGAGGATGACGATGTCCGGCGCGGTGTCGCGAAGCGTCGCAAGCAGGAGATCGCGCCGCCCGGCCTTGAAGGCGTCGTCCACGGGCTGCCCGCTCTCGTCGACAAGGCCGGAAAATCCTTCCGCCGAGGTGACTGCCGGCAGGGCGACATGGCGTATCGCCGGCCCCGGAAACCCCTTCACCGGCGTGCCACCCGTCACCATGGTGACGTCGAACCCGTCTTCGGCGAGCGCGTTGGCAATCCGGCTTGCGCGCGCGAGATGGCCGATGCCGAGCAAATGCTGAACGTAGAACAGGATTCGCGGTCCGCTCATGGTGCCTCCCGCCAGGACTGCTCGAACAGCGCCTTCAACTGCCGCACGCTGGAATGATAGTCGAAATGCTCGCGCACTCGCCTCTCGGCGGCAGCGCCGAGACTTGCGCGCAGATCCGGATTGCTGATCGCACTCTCCAGCGCGCCGGCCAGCGCTGCCGGATCGTCCGGTTTAACCAGAAGGCCGTTGTCGCCATGCGTGATCAGTTCGGGCACGCCGGACACCGTGGTGGACACGCAGGCGAGCCCCTGGCTGGACGCCTCGACCAGGACGTTGGGCAGGCCGTCCCGGTCGCCGTCGGCGGCGACCCGGCAGGCGAGTGCAAACAGATCGGCGCGGCGGTAGTGCGCCAGCACTTCTTCTTGCGCCGTCGCCCCCTTCCACGTGATCCTGTCGGCGAGCCCGAGCCGCCTGGCCTGTGCCTTCAGCGCATCGAGCCTGTCGCCGCCGCCGATATGCTCGAACCGCCACGCCAGATCGGCCGGCAGCAGGGCGAGCGCGTCGAGAAGCGTGTCGTAGCCCTTCTTCTCGACGGCCCGGCCGACGCTGAGGATCGTCACCGGCCGCTGCGGATAGGTTCCGTCGCTGCCGGACCGGACTCCGTCGAAATGCCCGAAGCGCGCGAGATCGAGGCCGTGATAGCTGAGGTGCACACGACCCCTCGCGCCAGCCAGCGACCGCAGATGCTCGAAGCCGGTCCGGGTGCAGGTCACGACCCAGCGCGCGGCTCCGAGCTTGCTCTTCAGGTCCCAGTCCGGGGAGGTCCAGATGTCCTTGGCATGCGCGGATGCCGTCCATGGGATGCCGAGCATCAGGCTGGCATAGGCTGTCACCGAGGCCGGCGTGTGGATGAAATGGGCATGCAGCCACCGTGCCTTCGTCGGCCATTCCGCAGCAAGAACGACCGCCTGTCCGAAGCGGCGGACACGGTTGCGCGTCACGTCGCGCGGTAGGTCGGCGGCGAGCCGCGCGAGCGCCTTCCAGAAGCCGGATCGCGGCAGGTTGACCAGCAGGGCCCGCGCGACGCGCAGCTTCTCGTCGTGCAAATATTCGGGGAGGTAGCTTACCGGTGCGCGGATCTCGTCATGCACGGGGTGCCGCTTCCTGTCGGTCGGATGCCGCATGGCGACGAGAATGAGATCGAGCCCGGCCTGTTCGAGGCCGAGCAGTTCCTGGGCGATGAAGGTTTCCGACAGGCGCGGATAGCCTTTCAGGAGAACGACGATCGTGCGGCGAGGCGCGGACGTCTCGGAGACAGGACGGTCTGGTGCGCTCAAAGCGGTCGCCGGTAGAGATGATAGGCGTCCTCCGGGCACCCCGGAGGCAGCGGCAGCGTTTCGAAACCCGGCAGATCGAGATCGAGGTCGGACATCACGATGCCGCCGGGTGCAATGACCGGCGGCAGAAGTGCCGCAACCATGACGGCATTCTCGCGGCTCGGCCCCTCCTCGAAATAGCCGATGTCCGAGTTGGCGAGCACCACCGAACCGCTCATCCGCGCGGCGAAGGGCGGAAACGTCTCGCTGATCTCGCCGAGGGTCAGATGCGCGTCGTCGGGCCGGCAGTCGGCGTAGGCCCAGTCGCCCCTGTCGAAGACGAAGATCTCGCGGCCCGGCAGGTGGCGGCGCATGTGGTCGAAGGTTCGGCCGCGGCCGAGTCCCAACTCCAGCACGGGACCGGGCAGCTCGGAAATCGCATTGCATGCCCAGTTGAGGCAGGCGTGCTGGGCCTGCAGGCGATACAGGGTCCGTTCCAGCCTGGAATACGACGGGTTCATGACGTGCTTGTCCCGATCTTCAGACTTCGACCATCGACAGATGATGCTGGCTGCGCTGGTCGAGCCAATCCTCGACGATCTCGGATATATGCACGAGCCCCTCAAGACGGAGGTCGGGGCTCGTCTGGCTGGGCGGCGGCCGGCTGGGTAGGGCCTTCAGCGCCGCGGCGAAGCGCGCGGCGTTTTCGGCTTCCTCGGGAAGCAACATCTCGATCAGTCCGAACTCGGTGGCGCGTCGCGCCCGGATCAGCTGCTCCTCGCGCGGCTTCACCCTGGGCACGATCAGCGCCGGCTTGTCGAAGGAGAGAATCTCGCAATAGGTGTTGTAGCCGCCCATCGCCACGACGGCCTTTGCGCCGGCGATGAGTTCCTCCATGCGGTTGTCGAACTCGATCACCTTGATGTAGGGCACCGATTCGCTCTTCTTGATCAGCTTGCGCCGCTTCTTCTGCGGCATGTAGGGGCCGAGCACGATCAACGCGTTGTGGGTCAGTTCCGGATCCTGCTGGTAGGCGTGGATGACATCGTGGATCAGGTCCGCGCCGTCGCCGCCGCCGCCCGTGGTGACAAGAATGTAGTCGCCCGTGGGCCGGTGGCCGGGCGTCTGGTCGTTCGACAGGCTGCGCTGCAGGAAACCGACGAATTTCATCTTGTCGCGCACCGCGCGCGGCACGTCGAGCCCGGTCAGCGGATCGTAGAACTCCGGCGGTCCGTAGACCCAGATCATGTCGTAGAACAGGCCGATCTTGCGCATGACGTCGCGCTGCTTCCACTCGGCGTCGAGCAAAGCGGGGGAGTCCATCACCTCGCGCAGGCCGAGGATAAGCGTCGTTCCGCGCGTCTTGAGATAGGACAGCGTTTCCTCGATCTCACCGCGCAGGCCCATCGGCTCCTTGTCGACGATGAAGATGTCGGGCTGGAAGGTCTCGGCCGTGTGCCGGATGATGGACTGGCGCATTTTCAGCGTGTCCTGCAGGTCGATGTGGCGCTCCAGCGACGTGTATTCGCCGTTGCGCAGCTTGATGACGCTCGGGATCTTCACGAAGTCGACCCGCGCGCGGTAGTCGAAGGCGCCGGCGATCTGCGCGCCCGAGACGATCAGGATGTTGAGCCCGCGAAAATCCTCCACCAGCGAATGCGCGATGGTGCGGCACCGGCGCAGATGGCCGAGACCGAACGTATCATGGCTATACATAAGAATTCGAGCGTCTTCGAAGCGCCGCGTCATGCCAAAACTACCCTACACCCGCCACAGCAGAACCATCGCCTCGGCGGCCGACGGCGCTCAAAGACACCGCCACCCTATACCCGGAATTCCCGCTTGGTCCATGCCTGTCGGATGCCCGACCTCATCGGTCGCGGCGGGCCAGCCTGCCGGAGAGCAGGCGCGGCCCGCAATGATGCGCTTTTCGGTGGATTTCCAGAGCGGTGGAAAGGCAATCGCGTGCCGATTGCCGGGTCGACAAAATTCGCATAGCGTTGACCAATTGATAAAAAATCGGGATCGAACCCGGTGCGAGCAGGCTCAACCAGAGGTGGTGAACAATGTCCCATGAACACGATTTTGCAGCGCGCGCGCCGGTTTCGCGGCGCACGGTGCTGAAGACGGCAGCCGCAGGTGCAGCCCTTGCGGCGGCAGCCGGATTTCCGGGCCGTCTGCTGGCGGCCGACCCGATCAAGGTCGCCGCGATCTACACGGTTCCGGTCGAACAGCAATGGGTGAGCCGTATCCACAAGGCGGCCACCGCCGCCAAGGAACGCGGCGACATCGAATACGTCTATTCGGAAAACACGTCCAACAACGACTATGAACGCGTCATGCGCGAATATTGCGAGGCCGGCAACAAGCTCATCCTGGGCGAGGTGTTCGGCGTCGAGGATGCCGCCCGCGCGGTGGCCAAGGACTATCCCGACGTCGCCTTTCTGATGGGCTCCAGCTTCAAGCCGGACGCGGCGACGCCGAACTTCTCGGTCTTCGACAACTACATCCAGGACGCATCCTATCTGTCCGGCATCATCGCCGGCGCGATGAGCAAGTCCAAGAACATCGGTATGGTCGGCGGCTATCCGATCCCCGAGGTCAACAGGCTCATGCATGCCTTCATGGCCGGCGTGAAGGAAACCGCCCCTGATGCGAAGTTCCAGGTCGCCTTCATCGGCTCCTGGTTCGATCCGCCCAAGGCCAAGGAAACCGCCTTCGCGCAGATCGATGCGGGCGCCGATCTGCTCTATGCCGAGCGCTTCGGCGTCTCCGACGCAGCCAAGGAAAAGGGCGTCCTTGCCATCGGCAACGTCATCGATACCCAGGCCGACTATCCCGACACGGTGGTGGCCTCGGCGCTCTGGCATTTCGAGCCGACGCTCGACAAGGCGATCGCCGAGGTCAAGGCCGGCACCTTCAAGGCCGACGACTACGGCGTCTATTCCTTCATGAAGGAGGGCGGCTGTTCGCTCGCGCCGCTCGGCACCTTCGAGGGCAAGGTGCCCGCCGAGGCGGTCGCGATGGTGGCCGAGAAGGAAGCCGCCATCAAGGCCGGCTCGTTCACGGTTGCGATCAACGATGAAGAGCCGAAGTCGAGCTAGGATTTCCTCTCCCCGCTCGCGGGGAGAGGATGCCGGCAGGCAGGTGAGGGGCGGCGCATGCTTCGGCGATCACGCCGCCCCTCATCCGGCCCTTCGGGCCACCTTCTCCCCGTGAACAGGGAGAAGGGAACGCCAACCGCAACCGTAGCTCACCATGGCCGCTGATCCATCTGCTCCCGTCTTGCGCCTCGCCAACATCACCAAGCGGTTCGGCCCGCTTTTGGCCAATGGCGGCATCTCGTTTGACCTGAAGGCCGGCGAGGTCGTGGCGCTGCTGGGCGAGAACGGCGCCGGCAAGACGACGCTGATGAACATCCTGTTTGGCCACTATGTCGCCGACGAGGGCTCGGTGGAGGCGTTCGGCAGGCCGCTGCCGCCTGGCGATCCGCGCGCGGCGCTCGATGCCGGCATCGGCATGGTGCACCAGCATTTCACTCTGGCCGAGAACATGACAGTGCTGGAGAACATCGCCCTCGGCACGCAGCCGCTCTGGCGCCCGGGTTTCGACCGGGCGACGGCCCGTGCGCGCATCGACAAGCTTTCGCGGGATTTTGGCCTTTCCGTGCATCCGGATGCGACGGTCGCGACCCTTTCGGTCGGCGAGCGGCAGCGCGTCGAGATCCTGAAGGCGCTGTATCGCAACGCCCGCATCCTGATTCTCGACGAGCCGACGGCGGTGCTGACGCCGGCCGAGACCGACGCGCTGTTTGCCACGCTGAAGCTGCTGGTCGGCGAGGGCCTCGCCATCATCTTCATTTCCCACAAGCTGCATGAGGTGATGGCGGCGAGCGACCGGGTGCTGGTGCTGCGCTCGGGAAAACTTGCCGGCGAGCGCGTCACCGCGTCCAGTTCGCGCGCCGAACTCGCGGCGCTGATGGTCGGGCAGGAGGTGAGGCCGGCAAAAGTAAGCCCGCCGAGCCCGGGTCGGCCGTTGCTGACATTGCGCAACGTGTCGACCGCGCCGCGCGGCTCGGGCTCGCCGCTCGATCGCGTCTCGCTGACGCTGACCGGCGGCGAGATCACCGGTCTCGCAGGCGTCTCGGGCAACGGCCAGGCGGCGCTCGCCGCGCTGATCGCCGGCACCGAGCGGCCGCTCTCCGGCGACATCATGCTGGCCGACGGCGCCGCCGGCGACTGGTCGCCGCGGGCAGCGCTGGCCGCCGGCATTGCACGCATTCCTGAGGATCGTCACGCGGTCGGCACGATCGGCGACATGAGCGTGATGGAGAACGTGATTGCCGAGCGTTACCGCTCGCCGCGCTTCAGCCGGCTCGGTTTCATCGATTGGGCGGCCGCGCGAAAATTCGCCGAAGGCATCATCGCCGACTACGACGTGAAGTGCCCGTCGCCCGACGCCCGCATCCGGCTGCTGTCGGGCGGCAACATGCAGAAACTCATCCTCGGCCGCGCGCTCGATCCGGCACCCTCCGTCATCCTCGCCAACCAGCCGACGCGCGGGCTCGATGTCGGCGCCGTCGCATACGTGCATGGCAAGCTGATCGAGGCCCGCGACCGCGGCGCGGCAATCCTGCTGATCTCCGAGGACCTGGAGGAGGTGCTCGCGCTGGCCGACCGGGTGATCGTCATGTCGCGGGGCCGCCTCTCCACGCCGTCCGCGCGCGGCGAACGATCCGTGCGCGAGCTTGGGGACCTGATGGCGGGCGGCGAGGGGGTGGCGGCGTGAATACTGCCCTTTCAAGCATGGCGCCCTACGTTGCCCCCCTCTGGCCTGCCGGCCATCTCCCCCACGAGGGGGGAGATCAAGCACGTCGACGCTCGGCCATTCATCGGATGCGTCGCGAGGTATGCACGGCGATAAAGAGACTGATCTCCCCCCTCGTGGGGGAGATGGCCGGCAGGCCAGAGGGGGGCGCTGTCCCGCGAGGTCTTCCGCTCATCAAGACGACACAACACCATGCGCCTTGAAGCCAAACCAGCCCCGTCCGCGGCGGCAACGCTGGCCTATCCGCTCGGTGCGGTGGCCGTCACCATACTGGTCGCGTCGCTCCTGGTGCTGGCGGCCGGCGCGTCACCGTTCTCGGTGCTTTACCTCGTCTTCAAGGGCGCGGCCGGCTCGCAGTTCGCGGCGCTCGAGACGCTGACGCGCGCGACGCCGCTCATCTTCACCGGGCTCGCCGTTGCCGTCGCCTTCCGCGCGCGGCTGTGGAACATCGGCGCCGAAGCCCAGCTCTATATCGGCGGCGTTGTGACCGTCGTGCTCGGCACGGGCGCGCTGCCGCTGCCGTCCATCCTGCTCATCCCGGTCATCATGATCGCGGCCATGGCGGCCGGTGCGCTCCTGCTGCTCGGACCGGCCCTCTTGAAGACCCGCTTCGGCGTCGACGAGGTGGTGACCACGCTGCTCCTCAACTTCATCGTGCTGCTCTTCGTCTCGATGCTCCTGGAAGGCGTGCTCAAGGACCCGATGGGCCTCGGCTGGCCGCAATCATCCAAGGTGATCGCCGAGGCGCAACTGCCGCGCATCGTCACCGGCAAGCGGCTGCACTACGGCTTCGTCATCGCGATCGTGGCCGCCATCGTGACCTGGGTCATCATCAAGAAGACCGCGCTCGGCTACGAGATGCGCGCCGTCGGCCATAATCCCGACGCCGCGCGCTTCGCCGGCATCCCGGTCAATGGCGTGCTGGTCAAGACGGCGCTCCTGTCGGGCGGCCTTGCCGCGCTCGCCGGCTTCTCGGAAGTCTCCGGCCTGAAGGGCAACCTGACGCTCGACCTGTCGCCCGGCTACGGTTACTCCGGCATCGTGGTGGCGATGCTCGCCATGCTCAACCCGCTCGGCGTGGTGGTCTCGGCGATCTTCGTCGCCGGCATTTTTGTCGGCGCCGACGCGATGAGCCGCTCGGCCGGCGTGCCGAGCTACATCGCCGACGTGATGGTGGCGACCTCGCTGCTCACCATGGTCACGGCAATCCTGCTGACGCGGTACAAAGTGAGGTGGCGGTGATGATCGAAGCCTTCGACATCCTGCTCACCGCCTCCTTCTGGGCAGCAGTCATCCGCATCGCCTCGCCGCTGATCTTCGCGACCATGGGCGAGCTGATCTGCGAGCGGGCAGGGGTCCTCAATCTCGGCATCGAGGGCATAATGACGGTCGGCGCCTTTGCCGGCTGGTTCACCGTCTTTTCCGGCGGCGACCTGTGGACCGGCGTCGCCGTGGCGGCCTTTTCCGGCGCGGTGTTTGGCCTGCTGCATGCGACGCTGACCGTCCCGCTCGGCCTGTCGCAGCATGTGGTGGGCATCGGCATCACGCTGCTCGCGTCGAGCCTGAGCTATTACGTCTATCGCCTGGCCCTGCCGCAGGTGACGTCGCCGCCCAAGATCGAGCCGTTCCAGCCGCTGCCCATCCCCGGCCTCTCAGAGATCCCGATCATCGGCGAGGCGCTGTTTTCGCAGACCGCGCTGACCTACCTCGCCTTCGTCACCGTCGCGGTCGTCGCCTGGGTGATCTACCGCACGCCGCTCGGCCTGGCGCTGCGCGCCGCGGGCGAGAACCCGTCTTCCGTGGAGGCGCAAGGCATCAGCGTGACCGGCATCCGCATGGGCGCGGTCATGGCCGGCAGCGCGCTGATGGCGGTCGGCGGCGCGTTCCTCACCATGTCGGCGTTCAATTCGTTCTTCTTCGAGATGATCAACGGCAGAGGCTGGATCTGCATCGCTCTGGTGGTGTTCGGGTCCTGGCGGCCAGGCAAGGCGCTCGCCGGCGCGATCCTGTTTGCCGCCTTCGATGCCTACCAGGTCCGGCTGCAGCAGCTGACCGGCGGTGTCGTGCCCTACCAGATCTTCCTGATGATGCCCTACGCGCTGTCGATCCTGGCCTTGATCCTCGTCGCGCGCCGGGCGACCTATCCGAGGGCGCTGATGATTCCCTACCAGAAAGGCGAGAGATGAGGGGCGCTTCCGTGTCCGTCATCCTCGGGCTTGGCCCGAGGATCTACGACCCCCGGCAATCTTGCGATACGGTTCGCGCAAACCCTTGACCATTGGCAGATCCTCGGGACAAGCCCGAGGATGACGACGTCAGGGGCACAACCTGCGATCAGCACTTCCGCAGAAGAACGAAAGGCGAGCGGTGAGGGCGCTTCCGTTTCCGGTCCCTAGGATCTACGGCCTTCACAAGCTTGCGCAACAGATCTTAAATTGCGTCTGTTGCCAGATCCGCGGGTCAAGCCCGAGGATGACGCCGAGCATTTGAGGACCGTCCAACCCGTGACTGGCTTCGTTTACATGATGTCTGACAAGCCCCGTGGTGTCATCTACATCGGGGTCACGAGCGATCTGCACGGTCGTGCCTGGGAGCATCGAAACGAGGTTCACCAAGGCTTCACAGCCAGATACCGCGCGAAGAACCTTGTCTGGTTTGAAAGGCATCCGAACATCGTTCTCGCCATCCAGCGCGAGAAGTCGCTGAAGCGCTACCGGCGGGCATGGAAGACCGAACTGATCGAAGGAATGAACCCGACCTGGCTGGACTTGTATGAACGCATCGATGAGATCGACAACGAATATCGCCCACACCCCAACACGAGAATGTGGAGCAACTACAACTGAGCCGCGTTCATCCTATGCATCCGTCATCCTCTGGCCCATCCTTCCGTCATCCTCGGGCTTGTCCCGAGGATCTACTGCCTCCGGCAAGCTTGCGATACGGTTCGCGCAAGCCCTTGACCATTGGCAGATCTTCGGGACAAGCCCGAGGATGACGGCGTCGGGAGCACAACCCGCGATCAGCACTTCCGCAGAGTAACGAAAGGCGAGAGATGAGGGCGAATGCGGATCCGTCATCCTCGGGCTTGTCCCGAGGATCTACTGCCGCCGGCAAGCTTGCAAAACCGTCTTCGCACACCCCGTAGACCTCAGCAGATCCTCGGGACAAGCCCGAGGATGACGGTCTCTGCGGCGTAAGCCACAGATCAGCCTGTCCGGATCAGCGCCTCGATCAGCGCCCGACGTTCATCACCGCTCACTGGAAGGTCGAGGATCTTCTTCATCCGGTCGGTCAGCGCCATTCCTTCCACGGCGGCGAACTTCTCCGCCTGTTCGCGCGTTAGCGCAAAGCCGCCCGAGTCTGCGGATTGCCGTTGTTTGGCCGTGGAGCTTTTCATCCGTTCACGCTACCACATTGCGATGTCCTGCAAAAAAACGGAAGGCGAGAGATGAGCTTCGACATCATGGTCAAGGGCGGCACGCTGCCCGACGGACGCGTCGCCGACATCGGCATCACCGGCGACACGATCGCCGCCATCGAGCCCAGACTCGATGCGGAGGCAGGCGCCGTCATCGATGCCACGGGCGATCTCGTCTCGGCCCCGTTCGTCGATCCGCATTTCCACATGGACGCCACGCTGTCCTACGGCATTCCGCGCATCAATGCGTCCGGCACGCTGCTCGAAGGCATCGGCCTGTGGGGTGAACTGAAGGAGGTGATGACCTTCGAGGAGGTGCGCGACCGCGCGCTCGCCTATTGCGACTGGGCCGTGTCGATGGGCCTGCTCGCCATCCGCACCCATGTCGACACCTGCGACGACCGGCTGCTCGGCGTCGAGGCGCTGCTGGAGGTCAGGAAGCTGGTGGCGCCCTATCTCGACCTGCAGCTCGTTGCCTTCCCGCAGGACGGGCTCTACCGCTCGCCGGGCGCACTCGACAACACCATCCGCGCGCTCGACATGGGCGTCGATGTCGTCGGCGGCATTCCGCATTTCGAGTGCACCATGGCCGATGGCACGCGCTCGGTGACGCAACTCTGCGAAATTGCCGAGCAGCGCGGGCTGATGGTCGACATGCACTGCGACGAGACCGACGATCCGCTGTCGCGCCACATCGAGCAGCTCGCCTACGAGACGCAGCGCCTCGGCCTGCAGGGCAGGGTGGCCGGCTCGCACCTCACCTCGATGCATTCGATGGACAATTACTACGTCTCGAAACTCCTGCCGCTGATCGCCGAGGCCGGCGTCTCCGCCATCCCCAATCCGCTGATCAACATCACCATCCAGGGCCGCCACGACACCTATCCCAAACGGCGCGGCATGACCCGCGTGCCGGAGATGATCAAGGCGGGCATCCGCGTCGGCTTCGGCCAGGACTGCGTGCTCGATCCCTGGTACCCGCTCGGAACCGCAGACATGCTGGACGTCGCCTTCATGGGCCTGCATGTCGCGCAGATGACCAGCCCGGCCGACATGGCGCACTGCTTCGAGATGGTCACGTCGGTCAACGCCGCCATCATGGGGCTCGACCATCTCGGGCTCGAGGTCGGCAAGAGCGCCAGCCTGGTCATCCTCGATGCCGGCAACCCGGTCGAGGCGCTGCGCCTGCGCGCCGAGCGCCTTTGCGTCATCTCGCGCGGCAAGGTGGTGGCGCAGCGTCCGAAGCGCGACACGGCGCTGACGCTTCCCGGTCGGCCTTCGTCGATCAACCGGCGGCACAAGACCTGAGGGTACCGCGCCGCCGCCGCAGGACTACTTGACGCCGACCCCGGCCGTGACGCCACCGTCGACCAGATAGTCTCCGCCGGTGCAGAAGGAGGCGCGGGGCGAGCAGAGGAAGGCGACCATTTCGGCGACCTCTTCCGGCTCGCCGATGCGGCCGAGCGGATGCGCGTCGCCGAAGCGCTTGAAGACAGACTCGATATCGGCGTCAGGCCCGTCGAAGACGCGCGCGGCCCGCTCCAGGATCGGCGTGCGCACCGAACCCGGGCTGATCGAATTGACGCGGATGTTCTGCCGCGCATGATCCAGCGCCATGGCGCGCGTCAGCGCATGGATGGCGCCCTTCGTCGCGACATAGGCGGCGACGTTGGGCTGGCAGTTGTAGCCCTGCACGGACGAGATCGAGACGATCGCGCCGCCGCCGCGTTTTTCCATCACTGGAATGCCGAAGCGAGCCGTCAGGTAGATCGACCCGACATTGACCGCCATGCAATGGCTCCACGTGTCCATGTCGGTGGTGACGACGGTGCCGTAGGGGTGCGCGGCCGCGGCATTGACGACGACGTCGAGGCCGCCGAGATCGCGCTCGGCCAGGGCGACGGCAGCCGCCACCTGCGCCTCGTCGGCGACATCCGCGGTGATGACAGTGACCGCCAGCCCGCGCGCCGCCGCCTGCGCGCGCATTTCGGCGTTGGCAGCCTCGTCGATGCCGCAGGCAAGCACGGAGGCGCCGGCCTCGGCCAGCCGCAGCGCGGAGGCCCGCCCGATGCCGCTCGTGCCGGTCACCAGTGCGACCTTGCCGTCAAATTCATGCGCGATGTCGATCATGCTCTCTCCCCCAGCGGACCGTGCGCCGTCGCGCATGTCCCTACTGCGTCCTGGTAAAGCGCATCCTTGGCAGGTCGGCAAGCGCCAGGGGATCTGTCGCCGGGCTGCGAAGCCTTCACGTCCAGTGCGGCTCGCCCTGACGAGCGTTCAGCGCTGCGTGAGGATCTTCAAGAGTGTGTCGGGCTTCTTTTCGGCTGCCTTCGGCGCCGCCGCGCGCGGCTTGCTGGCGGCGCTGCCGCCGCCCTGCAGGAAGGACTTGTAGATGAAGCCGCGCGAGCCCTGGTATGTCACTTCGCACCAGCCCTTGCAGGAATACAAACCGACATTGACCCCGGCCGGGATGACGCGGATCACCTTCGAGCCGGACCGCGGGCTCGACCGCATGTTGACGGCCCTGGCGATCCTGGCGGTTCGCGCCGCGCCGTCGTCGGGCTCGACGTCGGCAGTTTCGTCCTCAACGACGGGCTTGGGCAGGATCACCGTCGGCCCGATCGCCGCGGTCTGATCGCCATCGCCTTCAGGCTTGCTCGTGTCCGGAGCGGCAAACGCAAGCGCCGGGTCCGCCGCGGCCGAAGCCACCGCCCTGGCAGCCTTTGCCTTGGCGGCAGCCGCCACCTGGGCGGGGCCCCAGCGCGGATCATCGTGGCTCAGCGCATCGTGGTCGACCTCTTCGGTCGTTGCCGATCCTGCCGGGATAGAAACGGTCCGCACCTTGGTGGCGGGAACCGGCACGACCAGTGTCGCGGTCTCTGCCACTCCGGTGGTGGCGGGCGTTGCCGCGGCCGGCTCGGGCCCGGTATCCAGGGAGATCAGCGTATCCGGCTTCTGCGCGAGGCGAACTTGAATGAAGAGACCGGTCGCCAAGGTGGCGGCGCCCATGAAGGCTGCCAGGATCAGCTTGCCACGCAAGCGACGCGCCGGCTTCGGCGCCTGGTAGATGCGCAGATCAGTGCCGAAGGGTGACCGCTTGGGCCGCCGTCCGATGTGATCCAGTGGACTTCTCACCAACTACCCTCCACGCGCGACCTGAGGATCGAGCGGCGTATCCCCGACAGACTGTCCGGACAGAGACTATTCGCGCGACGGCGCAGCCCGATCAGCAGTGTCCCCCGACACAGATGGGAAGAATTCGGCACGAATGTGGCAGTGTTACGGCGCCTCGGCAAGGTTCGAGTGTAACGCGGGCGACCCAGAGCACTGTTTTCTCGATCGAAGCGCGAGTCTGGACAGCCGCGCACGGTCGCTTCGCGACCCCGCAGATCACGCTTCAGCACGCGCATCGCTACGATTTCACCAAGGCGCCTGCCGGATCGTAGAGCGGCTGCAAATGCAGGCGCGCCTTCGTCTTTTCCGTCGCAACCACCAGTTCGTAGTCTCCAGAAGCAAGGAAACCGTCGTCGACCCCGTCTGCGTTGCGAACATAGCCATAGCCGATGTTCTTGCCGACGGTGTAGCCGAAGCCGCCGCTGGTGAGGTAGCCGACGGGCTCGCCGTCGCGCAGGATGGTCTCGCGCCCGACCAGCACGACGTCGCGGTCATCGACCGTGAAGCCGGCGAACCGCTTCTTCAAAGGCGCGCTACCAACTGCCTCGAGCGCGCTGCGTCCAAGGAAGTCGGTGTTCCTGCGCAGCTTGACCGCCCAGCCGAGCCCCGCCTCGAACGGCGTATCATTGGCCGTGATGTCGGACCCCCAGGCCCGGTAGCCTTTCTCGAGCCGGAGTGATTCCAGCGCACGGTAGCCGATCGGCCGGATCGCGTGTTGCTGGCCCGCCGCCATCAGCGCGTCGAACACGTCGCCGGTGGCCGCGATCGGTACATGCAATTCCCAGCCCAGTTCGCCGACATAGGTCACGCGCAACGCCCGCACCACGTGTCCCGCGATGTCGATCTCGCGGACATGGCCAAATGGGAAGGCGGCATTGGAGACATCGGACGAGGTCACCGCCGCCAGCACGTCGCGGGCGCGGGGGCCCATCAGGGACAGGGTGCCGAATTGCTCGGTAACGTCGGTCAGCGTGGTGTCGAGTGCGGCGCCGATATGGTCGCTGATCCAGGCGAAATCATGCGTACGGAAGCCTGTGCCCGTCACGATGTAGAACCGGTCGTCCGCCAGCCGGGCGACCGTCAGGTCGGCCTCGATGCCGCCGCGCGTGTTGAGAAGCTGCGTGTAGGTGAGCCGGCCCACCGGCTTGGCGACGTCATTGGCGCAGATGAAGTCGAGCGCCTTCTGCGCGTGCGGGCCGGACAGTTCGTATTTCGCGAAGGAGGACTGGTCGAAAATGCCGACCGCCTCGCGCACATGGCGGTGCTCGTCGCCGACGGGTGCGAACCAGTTCTGGCGACCCATGGAGTAGACGTCTTTCGGCTCGACGCCCGCGGGCGCGAACCAGTTCGGCCGTTCCCAGCCGAGCTTCGATCCGAACACCGCGCGGTGTGCCTTCAGCCTCTCGTAGAGCGGCGACACGATCGCCGGCCGGCCGCTGTCATACTCCTCGTGCGGAAAGCCGATCGTATAATGCTTGCCATAGGCTTCGAGCGTGCGCTCGCGCACCCAGGTCCGGTCGCGGTGCAGGTTGGAGAAGCGGCGGATGTCGACAACCCAGAGGTCGAGCGGCGCTTCGCCGTCCACCACCCACTGCGCCAGCACCCAGCCGGCTCCGCCGCCCGAGGCGATGCCAAAGGCGTTGAAGCCAGCACCGACGAACATGTTGGCGCATTCGGGCGCCGTGCCGAGAATGAAGTTGCCGTCCGGGGTGAAGCTCTCCGGGCCGTTGATCATCTGCTTGACGCCGGCCTTGGCCAGCGCCGGGATGCGCTCGATGGCCTGGTTCATATGCTGTTCGAAATGGTCGAAGTCGTCGTCGAACAGCCGGAACTCCCAGTCGACGGGCACGTCGCCGGTCGCCGTATCCGGCAGCCAGGCCTGCGGATTGGGCTCGTAGCCGCCCATGACGAGACCGCCGACCTCTTCCTTGAAATAGGTGCGCCGGTCTGGGTCGCGGATCGTCGGCGCATCGGTCGACAGGCCGTCGATCTTTTCCGTGATGATGTACTGGTGCTTCACCGGCTGCAGCGGCACGGAGATGCCCGCCATCGCGCCGACCTGCCGCGCCCACTGGCCCGCGCAGTTCACCACCTTCTCGCAGGCGATGTCGCCCTTGTTCGTCTTCACTGCGGTGATGCGGCCATTGGCCATGTCGAAGCCGGTGACGCGCACCTCCTCGAACAGTTTCGCGCCATGCATGCGCGCGCCCTTGGCCAATGACTGGGTGATGTCGGACGGACTCGCCTGGCCGTCGGTGGGCAGCCACGAAGCGCCGACGAGGTCGGAAACGTCCATCAGCGGCCACATCGCCTTGACCTCGGCGGGGGTCACGAGATGCATGTCCATGCCAAAACTCTTCGCCGTCGTCGCCAGCCGCTGATACTCGATCCACCGGTCCCGGTTGGTGGCCAGTCGCAGGCACCCCGTCATCTTCCAGCCGGTGGCCAGGCCGGTTTCGGCTTCGAGACCCTTGTAGAGATCGACCGAGTATTTCAGGACGCGGGTAATCGAGGCTGACGAGCGCAATTGGCCGACGAGCCCGGCCGCGTGCCAGGTCGAGCCGGACGTCAGCCTGCCCTGTTCGAGCAGCACCACGTCGGCCTTGTGGTCGCGCGCCAGATGATAGGCCGTCGAACAGCCGATGATGCCGCCGCCAATGACGACGATCTGTGCGCTGGTGGGAAGGGTCATTTCAGGAGCTTTCCGTGGATGTGCTGATATGCGTCCAGCGCGGCCTCGAGCCGCGCAAGGTTCTCGCCGGTGTAGGCGACATAGTCGGCGCCGGGCGCCGTCAGGTGCAGTTCAGACACCATGCTCCACATCGCCTCGCGCAACAGCGAGGCGCATTGCATCGCCATGTGGGCGCGCTGCATGGCGGCGTCCGGAGGCGTGCCGAAATAGATGTCCAGCAGTTCGGCCGACTGGTCGGCCGACATTCCGGCATTGGAGGAGATGCCCGCCAGATCGAACATGGCGGTATTGAAGCCGGCATACTCGAAGTCGATCAGCCAGAGTTTGCTGCCGTCGTCGAGAAAATTGGCCGGCAGAAGGTCATTGTGCCCGAATATGATGGGCAGGGGTTTTTGGGCGACCTCCAGCGCAACGGCCAGCGCGAGGTAGCGCGGCACCTGCGGCAGGAGCCGGCTCCTGCCGGCTTCAAGCGTGCGGGCATAGTCGCGGATCACGTGGAAGACCCAGAACATGAAGCCGGCACCCGAGACATGCCGCGGCATTTCCTCGTGAAACTGGCGTATGAGCGCCGCGATGCGCGGTGCATTCTCGCAGACGTCCTCAGCGCCGTAGGTCTTGGCACCGAGATAGGCGGACACCATCACGCCGGGCTCGGCATAGTGGATCGCGGGCGCGAAGCCTGCCGCATGCGCGGCCCTGGCTGCCATGATCTCGCGCTCGCGGAAGACATGGTGGAACGGATAGTCGCGACCGATGCGGGCGACATGCCTGCCGGCAGCGTCGGTCACGAGCCAGCTTTCGTTGCTGAGGCCCCCCTTGAGTGGCTCAAGCGTAATCGGGCCCTTCCATAGCGGCAAGGCGCGTACCCGATCCTCGTTCGTTGTCATGCCCTGGAAATACCCCTCAGCGAATATGCTCGATCATGGAACGCACCGCAGGCCGCTTCTCCGGCGGCTGTCGTCGAGTGTCTTGCGCCCGCCCCGCAATCGGCGCAATCTTTCTCGCGCTCAAGCCGATGTCAACGAATCCCTGTTGCTTTCTCTGTTATCATGCCCGAAATCGATCGAGATTATTGTCATCCACGACCATTTTTCCTAAAAAACAGTCAATAAGTCAGCAGGCATCGGGACGGACGCCATGAACCACTCCAAGCGGCACAGCGACATCATGAAGCTCGTTCAGGAGGAGGGGACGATCACCATCGCCGACCTCGCCGCGCGTCTCGGCGTGTCGCTCGAGACGGTCCGGCGCGACGTGAAGCCTCTGACCAGCGACGGCGCCGTCCTGAAGATGCACGGTGCGATCGGGCTGCCGTCCATAGTCGGCGAGGCGCCCTTCGAGCGCCGCATGCGCGAGAATGCCGACGCCAAGCGCATGATTGCCAAGGCGGTCGCCGCCACCATCGCCGACGGCGAATCCGTCATGCTCGATACCGGCACCACCACCAGCTACCTGGCGCGCGAACTGCTCGGTCACAGGAGGCTTACCGTCATAACGAATTCGTCCGACATTGCCCGGACGCTGGCCACCGTGAACGGCAACAAGGTTTACATGGCCGGCAGCGAGCTGCGCAGCGATTCCGGCGCGGCCTTCGGCGGCTCGGCGGTCGAATTCGTCAGCCGCTTCAGCGTCAACCACGCGGTCATCTCGACCGGCGCCGTCGACGCCGTGATGGGCGTCATGGACTACGACCTCGAGGAGGCGGAGTTCGCCCGCATGGTGTTGTCGCGGGGCTCGCGCCGGGTGGTCGTGACGGACCACACGAAGTTCGGCCGGCAGGGTCTGGTGCAGATGTCGGGCTTCGACGGCTTTGGTGAACTCGTTTCAGATCGTATCCCGCCCCGTGACATCGCCGCCGCGATGGACAAGGCCGGTGCCGTGCTGACGCTGGCCGGCGGTCAGTAGGCGCATTTCCGGCGAAACCTGGTTCGCTCCGGTTTGCAATCGCGAGACAATCCGCCAGGCCTTCCAACCGCAACCTCGCCATGCTTTATCGCGCAATGGCCTTCACCATCCGCCAGCTGCAGTATTTCGTCGCCGTTGCCGAGCAGGGTTCCGTGTCGCGCGCGGCGCAGAACCTGTCGATCTCGCAGTCTTCGGTGACCGAGGCGATCAAGGAACTGGAAGGCGACCTGGGGGTCGGCCTGTTCGAACGCCACCCGCGCGGGCTTACCATCACCCAGCGTGGCCACCAGTTCCTGCGGCACGCCACCAAGATCCTCGCCGACGTTTCCGACGCGCGTCGCAGCTTTTCGGGCGAGACGGAGCGCGGCACGGGAAAGTTCCATCTCGGCGTGACATCCCTGGTCGCAGGCTACGTGCTGTCCGACCTGCTTGCCCGTTACCGCCGCGCCTTTCCTGGTGTCCAGGTGACCGCCATCGAGGACAATGGCGACTATCTCGAACATCTGCTGGTGGGCGGTGAACTCGATGTCGCGGTCATGGTCATCTCCAACCTGCGCGACCGCATGGCGCTGCAGGCGGAAATTCTCGAGGTTTCGCCTTATCGCCTCTGGCTGCCGCTCGGGCATCATCTCGCCAGTGCCGACATCATCGGCATCAACGATATCGTCGCCGAACCGCTGATCATGCTGACGGTCGACGAGATCGAGGAAAACACCGGCAAGCTCCTGCTGGCACTTGGCGCACGGCCGCATGTCGCGTTCCGGACGCGCTCCGTCGAGGCTGTGCGCAGTCTCGTTGCAACGGGCGCCGGCGTGGCCCTGCTGCCAGACCTCGTCTACCGGCCCTGGTCGCTCGAAGGCGACCGCATCGAGTCGCGCGACATTTCGGGCAGCCTGCCCGTCGTGCAGGTGGGCATGGTGTGGCGCCGCGGCTCCAGCCTGCCGCAGGCGGCGCGCGACTTCGTCGGCATTGCCCAGGGCCAGCGTCCCATCCGCCAGCGCTGAAGTTCAGCATGCTCCGGAGGCGCCGGCCAACAATTGCGAGGCTGGCGCCTCTCGTGATACGTCTTCCGCATGAACCAGACGTTCAGGTCATCTGATCTTGCGCTCACCACCCAGGCCGCCGAGGGCCTCCCGCGGCGTCGCTGGACGGTCGCCGAAATCGAAGCGATGACCAAGGCGGGGATTCTGGATGAGGACGAGCGGTTCGAACTGATCGGCGGGGAGATCGTGCCGATGAATTCCAAGGGCATCCACCACGAAACGCTGAAAAATCGTCTCGTTTATCATTTCGTGAAGACGGTATCCGATGACTACCGCATGGCGGTCGAAACCACGTTCCGCCTGAGCGAGGACAGTTTCGTCGAGCCGGACTTCATCTTCTTTCGAACGGCGGACGGCCTGGCGGCACTCAACCCGAGGACGGCGCTTCTTGCGGTCGAGGTCGCGGATTCCAGCCTGCGCTGGGATCTGGGCCGAAAGGCGCGCATCTATGCCGGCTTTGGCATCCCGGAACTCTGGGTCATCGATGCGGTGAAGCGGATCACCCATGTTCACCGCCGGCCCGGTCTGGAGGGGTATGAGCAGATCGCGCAGCACGGCGAAGCCGATATGCTGGCGTCGACATCGGTTCCCGGTCTTCGTGTCACGCTTTCTGGTCTCGACAGCTTCTGAACCCGTCGGCTGCGGCGTTCGCGGGCATTCGGCGGGCTCCTGGCAGAAAGCCATTTTTCCCGAGCAGGTGAGGCGTTCCGCGCGCGCCCAATCAAACGCGCGGGCAGCCATCGGTTTTGCCGATACCGCCTTTCTGATAAATGAATTTGCGAAACCCCGCCAATCCAGTCACGGTTGAAATCCGGGATCATGTCGCCGCAAGAGCGACCCCCTCAACAATGGGAGACGTGGAAATGAAGTCCGTCCTGAAGACATGCACCGCCATGACGCTGGCACTGGCCTTTGCGGCGCCGGCTTTCGCGCAGGTCAAGGAGATCGGCCCGGGCGAGGGGCAGCTCAACATCGTGGCCTGGGCCGGCTATATCGAGCGCGGCGAGACCGACAAGGCGTTCGACTGGGTCACCAAATTCGAGGAAGCGACCTCGTGCAAAGTCAGCGTCAAGACCGCGGCGACCTCCGATGAAATGGTCGCTCTGATGAACGAAGGCGGCTTCGACCTCGTCACCGCATCCGGCGACGCGTCGCTGCGTCTCATCGCCGGCAAGCGCGTCCAGCCGATCAACATCGATCTGGTCAAGAGCTGGTCCACGGTCGACGATCGCCTGAAGGAAGCGCCCTGGCATACGGTCGGTGGCGTGCACTATGGCGTCCCCTACATGTGGGGGCCGAACGTGCTGATGTACAACACCAATGCCTTCAAGGCCGCACCGACCTCCTGGAAAGTCGTCTTCGAGGAGATGACGCTCGACGACGGCAAGTCCAACAAGGGCCGTGTCCAGGCCTATGACGGTCCGATCCACGTCGCCGACGCCGCGCTCTACCTGATGACCCACAAGCCCGACCTCGGCATCAAGGATCCCTACCAGCTGACGGAAGACCAGTACAAGGCGGCGCTCGACCTCCTGCGCACGCAGCGCACGCTTGTCGGCCGCTACTGGCACGATGCCTTCATCCAGATCGACGACTTCAAGAACGAGGGCGTCGTCGCCTCGGGTTCCTGGCCTTTCCAGGTCAACCTTCTGAAGGGCGACAAGCAGCCCGTCGCCTCGGTGTTCCCCGAAGAGGGCGTCACCGGCTGGGCCGACACCACCATGATGCATGTGGATGCGGCCAACCCGAACTGTTCCTACATGTGGATGGAGCACCAGCTCTCGTCCAACTTGCAGAGCGACCTTGGCGTCTGGTTCGGCGCCAACCCTTCGGTCCCGGCCGCCTGCACGGACAAGCGCGGCATGATGACCGAGGAAACCTGCACCACCAACGGCTTCGACGACTTCGAGAAGGTGCATTTCTGGACGACGCCGACGTCAAAGTGCGAGACCCATAACGACGCCTGCGTGCCCTACTACCGCTGGGTGTCGGACTATATCGGCGTCATCGGCGGACGTTGACCTGAGGATCTGCTGGACGGAAGCACTCCGTCCAGCACCCCTCATCCGACCTCGCTTCGCTCGGCCACCTTGTCCCACAAGCGGAGAAGGAGAGGCGCCCCTCTTTCTCCCCTTGTGGGAGAAGGCGTCGCCGCAGGCGACGGGTGAGGGGTGTTCGCCGGGCATAACCTTCCGACGGAGTCCATGACCCCAGCCGTCTCCTTCAGAAAGGTCTCGCGCCATTTCGGCAGCGTGAAGGCCGTCGACGCGGTCGACCTCGATGTTGAGCAGGGCGAGTTCTTCGCCATGCTCGGGCCGTCGGGATCGGGCAAGACGACCTGCCTTCGCCTGATCGCCGGCTTCGAACAGCCGACAGCCGGGTCGATCGAGATCTTTGGCACGCGCGCCGAGGGCGTCCCGCCCTACCGGCGAAACGTCAACACGGTGTTCCAGGACTACGCGCTGTTTCCGCACCTCAACGTGCTCGACAACGTTGCCTATGGGCTGATGGTCAAGGGCACGGGCAAGGCCGAGCGCTACAGGGCGGCCGAGGAAGCGCTCGCCATGGTGCGCCTTCCAGACTACGGCACGCGCCGGCCGGGCCAGCTTTCCGGTGGCCAGCGCCAGCGCGTCGCGCTTGCCCGGGCGCTGGTCAACCGACCCAAGGTGCTTCTGCTCGACGAGCCGCTGGGCGCACTCGACCTCAAGCTGCGCGAGAACATGCAGGAAGAGCTGAAGGCGCTGCAGAAGGCGCTCGGCATCACCTTCGTCTTCGTCACCCACGACCAGGGCGAGGCCCTGTCCATGGCAGACAGGGTCGCCGTGTTCAGCGACGGCCGGATCATGCAGGTCGGGACGCCGCAGGACATCTACGAGCGGCCGCGCACGCGCTTTGTCGCCGATTTCGTCGGCTCCTCTAATGTCCTGCCGCCCGACTTCGTGCAGCGCTATTCCGGCCAGAGGCGCTGGGGCAGCCTTCGCCCGGAATCGGTGCGGGTTGCGGTCGGTGCCGCGGGCGACGGAGTGTCGGCGCGCGTCACCGGACTGAACTACACCGGCGCGGCCACCAGGATCGTTCTCGACGCGGACGGCCTCAGGCTCAACGCCATTGCATCGTCCGGCAGTGCGCTGCCCGCCATCGGCGACCAGGTCAAGCTGACCTTCAATCGCGATCAGGTCCATTTGATGGACGAGGCGCCATGACGACGCGCACCGACGCGCGGCGAGGATCGCCGGATAGGGGTTCGACCCCGATCCTCCTCGCGGGGCGCGGCGGCGTTCTCGGCCGCCTGTCGGACTGGCTGTGGCGCAACCCGACCCTGTTCCTCGTGCTGCTGCTGACGCCTCCGGTGCTATGGCTTGGCATCATCTATCTCGGATCGCTGTTCGCCCTCCTGTTGCAGAGCTTCTTTTCCATCGACGAGTTCTCCGGCCTCATCACCCGCGAATTCACGCTTAAGACCTATGGCGAACTCCTGCGGCCGGCCAATCTCGACATCATCCTGCGTACCATCCTGATGGCGGCATTGGTCACGGTCGGGGCCGCGATCGTGGCGTTTCCCATCGCCTACTATGCGGCCCGCTATGCGCGCGGCAGATGGAAGGCCCTGTTCTACCTCGGCATCATGCTGCCGCTCTGGTCGAGCTACCTCGTCAAGGTCTACGCCTGGAAGCTGATCCTCGCCAAGGAAGGGATCCTGGCCTGGTTCTTCGACAAGATCCACGCGACCTGGCTGATCGAAGCCTGGCTGTCGCTGCCCATCGTCGGGGGAACGTCGCTGTCGATCAGTGCCACCGGCACCTTTCTCGTCTTCCTCTATGTCTGGCTGCCCTTCATGGTGCTGCCGGTGCAGGCGGCCCTGGAGCGCGTCCCGGCCAATCTCGTCGAGGCGTCCGCCGACCTCGGCGCATCGCCCGCTCAGACCTTCCGCACGATCCTGTTCCCGCTGGCATTGCCGGGGATCGTCGCCGGCTCGATCTTCACCTTCTCGCTAACGCTCGGCGACTACATCATTCCGCAGATAATCGGCACGTCGCGCCTGTTCATCGGCCAGGCCGTCTACGCCCATCAGGGCACGGCCGGAAACATCCCTCTCGCGGCCGCATTCACCGTCGTGCCCATCGTGGTCATGGGCTTCTATCTCTGGTTTGCCCGCCGCATGGGAGCGTTCAATGCGCTCTGAGATGCTGGGGACAGTTTACTCTCTTTCCGCAGAAGGGTGCGGCAGCGGAGACCTTGCGCGGGCGGAAGAAAATAAACGGTCCCCGGAGCTCCGCCATGCGCTCTGACGGACAACGCTCCGCGCCCATCGGCCTGAAGGTCGGGGCCATTGCCGGCCTGCTCTTCCTGCATCTGCCGCTGCTCTTGATCTTCGTCTACGCCTTCACCACGGAGGAGAAGAGCTACCAGTGGCCGCCGCCCGGCTTCACCATGCAGTGGTTTGCCGTCACCTGGAACCGGCCCGATGTCTGGCAGGCGCTGACGCTGTCGGTGCAGGTCGCGTCGATCTCGACCGCCATCGCGCTCGTGCTGGGGACGCTCTGCGCCGCAGCAATAAGCCGCACGAAATTCTTCGGCCGGGAGACGATCTCGCTGCTCGTCATCCTTCCCATCGCGCTGCCGGGCATCATCACCGGTATCGCCCTGCGCTCGGCTTTCAGCCTCGCCGAAATCCCGTTCTCGATGTGGACCATCATCCTCGGCCACGCGACATTCTGCGTCGTCGTGGTCTACAACAACGCGGTTGCGCGCTTCCGGCGCGTCTCGGGATCGCTGATTGAAGCCTCGATGGATCTCGGCGCCAATGGCTTCCAGACCTTTCGCTACGTGATCCTGCCCAACATCGGAACGGCGCTTCTGGCCGGCGGCATGCTGGCCTTTGCGCTGTCCTTCGACGAGGTCATCGTGACGACCTTCACCGCCGGCCAGCAGCAGACGCTGCCGATCTGGATGCTCGAGGAGCTCGTGCGCCCGCGCCAGCGTCCGGTCACCAACGTCGTGGCCATGGTCGTCGTCTTGGTGACGCTGCTGCCGATTCTCGCGGCCTTCTACCTCACACGCGACGGCGACCAGGTGGCGGGAGCGGGGAAGTGAAGATTGCGGCAGTCGGCACTCGGCAATGGGCAATCGGTTTCGCAGCTGCAGCGTTGCGTGTAGGTCCGACTGCCCACTGCCGACTGCCGACTGCCGTTGCAACGCAACGGAGAGGACACCCATGCACACCGAAATGCTGATCGGCTCGCGCTTCGAGCGCGGCACGGAGACGGACGAAGCGATCCTCAACCCCAAGACCGGCGAAACGATCCTCGGCCTGCCCGAGGCGTCGCAGGCGCAGATCGAGGCAGCGGTAGGAGCGGCGTCGAAAGCATTTTCGGCATGGTCGCGCACAACGCCGGCGCAGCGCTCCGGCTATCTCCTCAAGATCGCCGACCGGATCGAGGCGGAGGCGGCGGAGTTCGCCGCGCTCGAGGCGCTGAATTGCGGCAAGCCGATCAATGCCGTCCTCAACGACGAGATCCCGGCAATCGTCGATTGCTACCGCTTTTTTGCCGGCGCCGTGCGCACCATGCCGGGCGTCGTTGCGGGCGAGTATCTGCCCGGCCATACCTCGATGATCCGGCGCGACCCGATAGGCATCGTCGCCTCCATCGCGCCGTGGAACTATCCACTGATGATGATGGCGTGGAAGCTGGCGCCAGCCATTGCCGGCGGCAATACGGTGGTGTTCAAGCCGTCCGAGCAGACGCCGCTGACGGCGCTGAAGCTGGCGAAGATCCTGGCCGAGGTGTTGCCGGAGGGCGTGGTCAATGTCGTGCTCGGCCGCGGCGAGACGGTGGGCAACGCGCTGATCAACCACCCCCAGGTCAACATGATCTCGATCACCGGCGACGTCGCCACCGGCAAGAAGGTGCTGCAGGCGGCCGCCAAGTCGGTCAAGCGCACGCATCTGGAACTCGGCGGCAAGGCGCCCGTGATCGTCTTCGACGACGCCGATATCGACGCCGTGGTCAACGGGCTGCGGGCCTTCGGCTACTACAATGCGGGCCAGGACTGCACGGCGGCCTGCCGCATCTATGCCGGCAAGAAGGTCTACGAAAAACTGGTCGCCGACCTGTCCTCAGCCGTCTCGACCATAAAATTCAACCAGCCCGACGACACCGAAAACGAGATCGGCCCGCTCATCTCGCGGCGCCAGCGCGACCGTGTGGCGAGCTTCGTCGAGCGGGCGTCCGAACTGAAGCATATCGAGATCACCACCGGCGGCAAGCCGGGGGATGGCGACGGTTTCTTCTACCAGCCGACGGTCGTCGCCGGGGCGCTGCAGGAAGACGAGATCGTGCGCCGCGAAGTGTTTGGCCCCGTCGTCTCGGTCACCCGCTTCTCCGATGTCGACCAGGCGGTCGACTGGGCCAACGACAGCGACTACGGGCTCGCTTCCTCGGTGTGGACAAAGGATGTCGGCCGCGCGGTCGCGACCGCGGCCCGGCTCCAGTATGGCTGCACCTGGATCAACACGCATTTCATGCTGACCAACGAGATGCCGCATGGCGGGCTGAAACAGTCCGGCTATGGCAAGGACATGTCGCTCTACGCGCTGGAGGACTACACCGCCGTCCGCCACGTCATGATCGCGCATTCCTAGGTCAAGCGGCAATCGGCAGTCGGCAGTTGAGCTTTCCGGCAGGCCAATGCCGACTGCCGCTTCCCATCTGGTCCGACCAGTTTTTCCGCGCTAGTGTCCTCCCGCTTGAGGGAGGACTGTCATGAAAATCGGGTTCTGCATGTTCCTGTGGACGACCAACGTCACGGGAAAGCACGAGAAACTCCTGCGCGACATCAAGGCGACCGGCTATGACGGCGTCGAGATCCCGATATTCGAGGGCGAGCCCGACGACTACAAGCGGCTCGGCGAAATGCTTGACCGGATCGGGCTGGAGCGCACGTCGGTTTCGGCCATGGGCGATCCGGCGACGAACCTGATCGGCGACGCCGCTGCCCGCAAGGCAGGCATCGCCTACATGAAGCACACGATCGACTGTGCCGCGGCGCTTGGCGCTGACAGGCTCAGCGGTCCGCTGCATTCGACTCTCGGGCAGTTTTCCGGCGTCGGGCCGACGGCCGTAGAGAAGAAGCGCTCCGTCGCCTCGCAGCGCGCCATCGGCGACCACGCGGCGACCAAGGGCGTCACGATCGGGCTGGAAGCGCTGAACCGCTTCGAGTGCTATCTGCTCAACACGATGGATGACCTCGCCGCGCATCTCGACGAGATCGGGCATCCCAGCATCCGCGGCATGTACGACACGTTCCATGCCAATATCGAGGAGGCCGATCCGATCGGGGCCTACACGCGCAACGTCAGGCATTTCGCCCATATCCACATCTCGGAAAACGACCGCGGCGTGCCGGGGCGCGGCAACATCCCCTGGAAGAAGACGTTCAAGGCGATCCGCGAGTCCGGCTATGACGACTGGCTGACCATCGAAGCCTTCGGCCGCGGCCTGAAGGACCTCGCCGCCGCGACAAAGGTCTGGCGCGATTTCGCCGAGAGCCCCGAGGCCGTCTACAAGGAAGGCTTCGAGCACATCCGCAAGGGGTGGAAGAAGGCGGGGTAGTTATCCGCGCGACGAGGTTTTGCGCGGCCGGCCCCCCTTGGCGCCGTTGGCGCGGCTGGCTGCGATCTTGGCATCCGAGCGGGACTTCCCGCCGCGTCGGGCTGCCTCCATGAAGGAAGCCGTGCCGAAAACACCGCGCATCAGGCCGGCAATGGTGAAATCCACATCCAGATTGTGCCAGCTGAGACCCGTTTCTCCGGCAAGCGACAGCTGGGCCAGTTCGTCATCCGACGCCTGCTCCAGGCCCTGCAGCGACCGCGCAGGCACCATGAATGAAGCACCGTTGGCAAAATCTACCACGATGCGGCCGGATGGCGGGTCATACCGGGCAGCCACGGGCATTGGCATGGCCGCGCGCTCGGCATCGCCCCGCTGTGTAGCCTCTTGGAAAATTTTCTCATCCAGCAATGTGTCAGCCATGGATCTGTCTCCACTTGTCGAGCAGCATGTCACGGTTCTCGGCAACCAATGCTATCGCGCGTGACAGGTCACGCGGCTCATTCTCCGGTTCGAGATTGGAACGAGCCGAAGAATGTCGATGCGCACTTCGCCGTCTGCGTAGACGTGCACATGCGCCGGTTCGTGATCATCCGTGTGATGACGAAGCGCATGCCCGCTGCCAGAAGCACGGTGACCATGGGAGAACAATAACCCAACTACTTGGGATTATCTAGGTCCCGATCCCAGGGTCGCTGACTTGCGCACTGGAGCCGCCGCCCGCTCTGCGGAATGCTCTGGTCCGCGTGCTTGTAGCGGTTTGCCCGACGGCTCACCCCTGGCTGGCGGCGATCTCGGCGGTGGATTCGCCTTGTGCGGGTCCCTTGCCGCCCGGCGCGCCGGCCTCGGCCTGAGCCGCATCGGCGGCACTGACAGCCTCGTTCGGCCGCCGCACCTGCGCCGCAGCCTCGATGACGATCGGCAAAAACCCTTCGCCTCCGGCGTCCATCAATTCGAAGAAGTGCCCGCGCATGCGTGGCTCCCAGAACTTGTTGATGTGCTCGGCAACGCCGTCGACGCCCTCGGCATGGGGCTTGGAGTGGAAGAAGGTGCCGATCTGGTTGGCCATGCGCACGATCTTGGCCATCGTCTTGGCCGTGGCGGCTGAACGGTCATGCGACATGCTTGGCTTCTCCCGGGCCCACGCGCGACGCGTGGGTGAAAATGTCGAACTCCTCGCCGCGCACCAGCGCAACGAGCGTCATGCCGGCCTCCTCCGCGGTGCGGATGGCAAGCGCCGTCGGCGCCGAGACCGCGATGATGAAGGCCGAGCCGATGGCCGCCGTCTTCTGCACCATCTCGACCGAAACGCGTGAGGTGACGACGACGGCGCCGGCCGTGCCGTCGACCCCGGCGCGGGCAAGCGCACCCGCAAGCTTGTCGAGCGCATTGTGGCGCCCGACATCCTCTCGCGCCGCCACGATGCCCTTGCCCGGCACGTAGAAGCCCGCGGCATGCACGGCGCCGGTCTCGGCGTGCAAAGGCTGGACCTTCGACAGGAGCCGCACCGCCCGCACGATGTCGCCAGACTCAAGTGTAAGTGATGAGTTACTGACGGAAGCGACGGAGCGCATCGCCTCCTCGATCGATTCGATGCCGCAGAGCCCGCAGCCGACAGGGCCGGCGAGCCGCCGCCGCCGCTGCTCGAAACGCGTGTTGGCGCTGTCCCTGAGGCGGATCTGGATGTCGATGCCGGCGCCCTGGTCCTCGACCGATACGGACTCGATCTCCTCGGGCCGCTGGATGATGCCTTCGGTGAGGCAGAAGCCGAGCGCGAAATCCTCGAAATCGGCGGGCGAGGCCATCATCACGGCATGGGTGGTGCCGGCAAAGGAAAGCGCCACCGGCGTCTCCTCCGGCACCATGCGGTTGGCGGTGGTCGTGCCGGTTGCGCGGTGGGCGAGGCGCGTGGTCTGGGTGAGGGGAGGGCGGGTCATAAAATGCACTCGGAGAGGTTGCGCCCTACGTTGCCCCCCTCTGGCCTGCCGGCCATCTCCCCCACGAGGGGGGAGATCAATCTCGCCGACGTATGCGCCGCGCTTGTAGACGTCTCAAGAAAAAATGTGACAGCCGCGCGCCTGATCTCCCCCCTCGTGGGGGAGATGTCCGGCAGGACAGAGGGGGGCGCGAAGAATCGCGACATCTCGGATCTTCTACTCCGCCGCCTCGAGCGCCGGCGCGATCCGGCGGCTCTGGCGGGCCTGCTCGTCATACTCGACCTGCCATTCCGACGGGCCGTTCGACGGGCCGACCTGAACGGCGGTGACCTTATATTCCGGGCAGTTGGTCGCCCAGTCGGAGAAGTCGGTGGTGATGACGTTGGCCTGCGTCGAGGGGTGGTGGAACGTCGTGTAGACGACGCCGGGCGCGACGCGTTCTGTGATCAGCGCGCGCAGCGTCGTCTCGCCCGCGCGTGACGCCACGCGCACCCAGTCGCCGTTGCGGATGCCGCGGTTCTCGGCGTCGTGCGGGTGGATCTCCAGCCGGTCCTCGCCATGCCAGACGACGTTGTCGGTACGCCTGGTTTGCGCGCCGACATTGTACTGCGAGAGCACGCGGCCGGTGGTGAGCAGCAGCGGGAAGCGCGGCCCCGTGCGCTCGTCGGTCGCGACATATTCGGTGCGGATGAACTTGCCCTTGCCGCGCACGAAGCCGCCGATATGCATGATCGGCGTGCCTTCCGGCGCCTTCTCGTTGCAGGGCCACTGCACGGAGCCCATCTTTTCCAGATAGTCGTAGGAGACATTGGCGAAGGACGGCGTGGTCTGGGCCACCTCGTCCATGATCTGCGACGGGTGCGCATAGGCCCAGTCCAGCCCCATGGCCTGTGCGAGCCTCTGCGTCACTTCCCAGTCGGCCAGCCCGTTCTTCGGCGCCATCACCTTGCGCACGCGGTTGATGCGCCGCTCGGCGTTGGTGAAGGTGCCGTCCTTCTCCAGGAAGGTCGAGCCCGGCAGGAAGACATGCGCGTAGTTGGCCGTCTCGTTGAGGAAGAGATCGTGGACGACGACGCATTCCATTGCTTCCAGGCCGGCTGCCACGTGATGGGTGTCGGGATCGGACTGCAGAATGTCCTCGCCCTGGATGTAGATGCCCTTGAATGTGCCTTCGACGGCGGCGTCCAGCATGTTGGGGATGCGCAGGCCGGGCTCGTTGTCGAGCTTGGTGCCCCACAGCGAATCGTAGATGTCGCGCACGGCGTCGCCGGAGATGTGGCGATAGCCCGGCAATTCGTGCGGGAAGGAGCCCATGTCGCAGGCGCCCTGGACATTGTTCTGGCCGCGCAGCGGGTTCACGCCGACGCCGGGCCGGCCGATATTGCCGGTGGCCATGGCGAGGTTGGCGATGGCCATGACGGTGGTCGAGCCCTGGCTGTGCTCGGTGACGCCGAGGCCGTAATAGATCGCGCCATTGCCGCCGCGCGCAAACAGCCGCGCCGCGCCGCGGATTTCGTCCGCCGGCACGCCGGACAGCTTCTCGACCTCTTCCGGTGCATTCTGCGGCTCGGCGACGAAGGCGGCCCAGTCCTCGAACTCCGACCAGTCGCAGCGCTCGCGGATGAACTGTTCGTCGAACAGGCCTTCCGTGACGATGACATGGGCGAGCGAGGTCAGCACCGCGACATTGGTGCCGGGGCGGAGCGGCAGATGGTGCTGCGCCTCGATATGGGCCGAGCGCACGATGTCGGTGCGGCGCGGATCGATGACGATCAGCTTGGCGCCAGCGCGCAGCCGCTTCTTCAGGCGCGAGGCGAAGACGGGGTGCCCGTCCGTGGGGTTGGCGCCGATGATCATCACGACGTCCGTCTGCTCGACGGAATCGAAGTCCTGCGTGCCGGCCGACGTGCCGAAGGTCTGGCCGAGGCCGTAGCCGGTCGGCGAGTGGCAGACGCGGGCGCAGGTGTCGACATTGTTGTTGCCGAAACCCTGCCGGATCAGCTTCTGGACGAGATAGGTCTCCTCGTTCGTGCAGCGCGAGGAGGTGATGCCGCCGATGGCGGCGCGGCCATACTGGTACTGGATGCGGCGGAACTCGCCGGCAATGTGCGAAAACGCCTCGTCCCATGACACTTCGCGCCACGGGTCGGTGATCTTCTCGCGCACCATGGGGTTCAGGATGCGGTCCTTGTGGGTGGAGTAGCCATAGGCGAAGCGGCCCTTGACGCAGGAATGGCCGCGATTGGCCTTGCCGTCCTTCCAGGGCACCATGCGCACCAGCTCGTCGCCGCGCATTTCCGCCTTGAACGAGCAGCCGACGCCGCAATAGGCGCAGGTGGTGACGACCGAATGTTCCGGCTGGCCGATCTTGATGACCGAGTTTTCGGTCAGCGTCGCGGTCGGGCAGGCCTGCACGCAGGCGCCGCAGGAGACGCATTCGCTGTCGATGAACAGCTGGTGCATGCCGGGCGAGACACGAGAGCCGAAGCCGCGACCCTCGATGGTCAGCGCAAACGTCCCCTGCACCTCCTCGCAGGCGCGCACGCAGCGCGAGCAGACGATGCATTTGGACGGGTCGTAGGTGAAATAGGGGTTGGATTCGTCCTTCGGCATCCAGTTGAAGTTGGCGGCGCCGGCATGGAGATCGTCGGTCTTCTTCTTGAAGACGTGGTTCTCGCCCTCATAGCCGTAGCGCACGTCGCGCAGGCCGACGACACCGGCCTGCGTCTGCAGCTCGCAGTCGCCATTGGCCGCACAGGTCAGGCAGTCGAGCGGGTGGTCGGAGATGTAGAGCTCCATCACGCCGCGGCGGATGTCCTTCAGGCGTCCGGTCTGCGTGTGCACGACCATGCCGGGCGCGACCGGCGTCGTGCAGGAGGACGGCGTACCGTTGCGGCCGTCGATCTCGACAAGGCAGAGCCGGCAGGAGCCGAAGGCGTCGACCATGTCGGTGGCGCACAGTTTCGGGATGGCGATACCCGCCTCCATCGACGCGCGCATGATCGACGTGCCCTCCGGCACGGTCACTTCGAAGCCGTCGACGGTGAGTGTCACCTGCTTCTCGGATTTCGAGGCCGGCGTGCCGTAGTCGATTTCGTGGATCATGCCCATGGGAAGGTTCCTTCAGATTCACAAAGGTCGCGTTCTGTCGCGCCCCCCTCTGCCCTGCCGGGCATCTCCCCCACGAGGGGGGAGATCAGCCTGCATCGGCGGCGTGCGTGATCTCCCCCCGTGTGGGGGAGATGTCCGGCAGGACAGAGGGGGGCAACGTCGAGCATTAGCCTTCCCTACTCTGCTGCCTGCGCCACTGGGCGCGGCGCGAAATCCGCCGGGAAATGGTTGATCGCTGACATCACCGGATAGGGCGTGAAGCCGCCGAGCGCGCAGAGCGAGCCGAACTTCATCGTGTTGCAGAGGTCGGTGACCAGCGCGAGGTTCTTCTCCGGCTCGATGCCGGCGCCGATCTTGTCGATGGTCTCCACGCCGCGCGTCGAGCCGATGCGGCAGGGGGTGCACTTGCCGCAGCTTTCGATGGCGCAGAATTCCATGGCAAAGCGCGCCTGCTTCAGCATGTCGGCCGTATCGTCGAAGACGGTAATGCCGGCATGGCCGATCAGCCCGTCCTTGGCGGCAAAGGCCTCGTAGTCGAACGGCGTGTCGAACAGCGAAGGGGGAAAATAGGCGCCGAGCGGGCCGCCGACCTGTACCGCCTTGACCGGCCGGCCGGTCGCGGTGCCGCCGGCGATGTCGTCGATGATTTCGCCCAGCGTCATGCCGAACGCTGCCTCGAACAGGCCGCCTTGCTTCACATTGCCGGCGATCTGGATCGGAATCGTACCGCGCGAGCGGCCCATGCCGAAATCGCGGTAGTGGGCAGCGCCTTTGTCCATGACGATCGGGACCGAGGCGAGCGAGATGACGTTGTTGATGACGGTCGGCTGGCCGAACAGGCCCTGGATGGCGGGCAGCGGCGGCTTGGCGCGCACGACGCCACGCTTGCCTTCGAGCGAATTCAAGAGCGACGTCTCTTCGCCGCAGACATAGGCGCCGGCGCCGACGCGGATCTCGATGTCGAAGGCATTGGGGGAGCCGTGCACGGCGACACCGAGCAGGCCGGCCTCGCGCGCGATCTCGACGGCCGCCGTCATGGTGGCCACCGCATGCGGATACTCCGAGCGGATATAGACAAAACCCTTGGTGGCACCCGTCGCGATGCCCGCGATGGCCATGCCCTCGATCAGCACGAAGGGATCGCCTTCCATGATCATCCGGTCGGCGAAGGTGGCGCTATCGCCCTCGTCGGCGTTGCAGACGATGTATTTGCGCTCTGCGACCTGGTCGAGAACGGTCTTCCACTTGATGCCTGTCGGGAAGCCGGCGCCGCCGCGGCCGCGCAGGCCTGATTCCGTCACTTGGCGCACGATGTCGGCCGGCGTTATGGCGAGCGCGTTGCGCAGGCCGGCAAGCCCGCCATGCGCCTCGTAGTCGGCCAGCGACAGCGGATCGACAATGCCGCAGCGCGCGAAGGTCAGCCGCGTCTGCCGGGCGAGGAACGGCAGTTTTTCGGGATCGCCGAGGAACAGCGGATGCATGCCACCCTCGGCCAGCCCGGCATCGAGCAATCCCGCGACGTCGCCGGCCTTGACCGGCCCATAGGCGACGCGGCCGCTTTCCGCCTGGACCTCGACCATCGGCTCGAGCCAGTAGAGCCCGCGCGAACCGGTGCGCACGATCCTGGCGTCCAGGCCGCGCGCGGTGATTTCGCGGGCGACCGCCTTGGCGACCTTCTCGGCGCCGAGCGCCAGCGCGCCGGAATCCTTCGGGATGTAGATCGTGGTGGTCATGCCCTGATCTCCGCCACGATCTCGTCCAGCCGGTCGGCGTCGAGCCGCCCGATCACATCGCCGTCGAGCATGGCGGCCGGCGCGCAGGCGCAGAGGCCGAGGCAGTAGACCGGCTCAAGCGTCACCGAACCGTCCGCCGCGGTCTCATGGAAGCCGATGCCAAGCAGTTGCTGCACGCGTGCGGCCATCGCCTCGCCGCCCATGGCCTGGCAGGCCTCGGCGCGGCAGATCTTCAGTACGTGCCGCCCGGCGGGCTGGCTGCGGTAGTCGTGATAGAAGGTGACGACACCATGCACCTCGGCCTTCGAGATGTTGAGCGCGTCGGCAATGACGGGAAGGCTGTCGGTCGGCACGAAGCCGAACTCGGCCTGCAGGCCATGAAGGATGGGAAGGAGCGACCCTTCCAGGTCGATATGGGCAGCGACCACGGCGGCCGTGCGCCCCGCGACGTCGACTGGCTGCCTCTGGGTACCTGCCGGCTGCGGCGTCATGCAGCGCTCTCCCTTGAGAAAAGACGCATCACGCGCCAAGATTCCATGAAGCCAGAGGAAACGGGCAAAATCAATAAAGCGGAATCGTCGCTTGATAGAAAAAATCTATTAAGCCGGATCTATCGCAAGTGGCGAAGATCTGCGGGAGCGCAGGCCGGAGCACGCCGCGGCGCTGGTGGACGCCAAGACGCAGTAAGCCGCAATCACGGCCGCTCGAAATCCAGCTTCCAAGGCTTGAGGGGTCTACTCCTCGGGCGACGCGCTATCCGGATCGACGACGCCGAAATCGCGGGACTTGACGCCGCCGTCGGCCGTCATGAACCCTTCCGCCGCAAGGCCGCGCCGGAGAAGCTCCCGCACGGCGGCGGCCCGGCTCGGCATGCGCTTCTCGAAGCGAAAGTCCTCGACCGCCTGCAATTCCTCGGAATTGAGCATGATTTGGAGCCGCTCGCCCCGTTCCAGATCCGGCATCGCCGCCTTTCAAATCCCAAGGGCACCAAGTGAGTAAGTAACATATACTGAGCGTTTTGAGCCTTTTCAACAGGCGTGGCTTTCTGTGCTCGATGAGGCGAAGTCACTCCCGGAGCATAGTGCGTTGCAACCACCTGTTGGGCATCTTGATGAACTGACTAACTTATTGAAATTTATCGATAATATTAGAAATATTCATTGCAGTGGCGCTGCCGCCGCCCTATGTTTCCTTCAATGGGACTCCAGAACAGGGCTGCTTGTCATGAAGACCACCCTTTCGCAGGCGCTGCGCGAAGACATACTGAAAACCGTCCAGTCGGCGTTTGAAAAGCATCGAACCGTAAATGTTCCGGCTCTCGCCGAAGAAGTGCGCCGCCGCCACACCCTCGAGAACGTGGCGTTCGAGGACATCCAGTACGAGCTTTTCCAGACAGCACAATTTCTCTACGCGCCGATCGAGTTCGACAGCGGAGCGGTCATTTCGCATGGAAGGCCGCCAATACGGGGCGACCACGGCGCAATCTCCATGTCCGATACCGAGCACTGACGCGACCTGATCGCGTTGCCGGGACCGCAGCCGGCGGTCAGCAGATGGCATTCGCCGCATCCCTGGCCCGGCTTCGTCCAGGCCGAGCCGTCAGGGCATCCGCAACTGCGTGAACGCCCGCGCCAGCGCGGTCGCCTCTTCGAGAAGCGCCGAAACCAGCGGCGTGTGCGGCTCGCGCGGCTGGACGACCAGGCCCACCATGTGGCTCGCATCCGGCTCGACGATCGGAATGGCGCGGATCGGCTCGGCAAAGCCAAACGTCTCCGCGAGGTTGAGCGGCATGATGGACGACCACTTTCCGGTGCGGATATGCGAGAACAGCACGATCATCGAGTTGGACTCGAGCGAAGGCCGCACCGATACGCCGGCTTCGCCCAGATGCTGGTCGATGATGCGCCGGTTCTGCATGTCCGGCGTGAGCAGGCAGAGCGGCAGCTCGCTGACCTCGGCCCAGGTGACCGAGGCGCTGTCGGAATGCGGATTGCCCGTCGCCGTTATGAGCTGATAGCGCTCCGAATAGAGCGGCACCGAGATGACGCGCCCGAGCGGCTCGTTGTCGAGATAGGTGATGCCGGCGTCGATGTCGAAATTGCCCAGCAGCGACAGCACCTCGATGGAAGTGCGCGACAACACGGAAAAGGTGACGCCGGGATGCTTTTCGCGCAGCGGCGTGGTGAGGCGCGGCACCATGGCAAGCGCGGTCGGGATGGCTGCGATGCGGATACGGCCTGACAGGCCGTGGCGCGCCGCCCGCATCTCTTCCCTCATGGCCCTTGCGTCGCCGGAGATGCGCCGCGCCCAGCCCAGCACCTGCTCGCCCTCGGGCGTTATGCCCTGGAAGCGCGAACCGCGCTTAACCAGCATGACGCCCAGCTGGTCCTCAAGCTGCTTGATGGCAGCCGACAGCGTCGGCTGGGTGATGCCGAGCTCTTCTGCCGCCTTGCCGAAATGCTGGACGCGCGCCAGCGCGATGAAGAATTCGAGCTTGTCGATCATCGCTGGACGCTACAGCGGCGCCCGGCCGAAAGCCAGCGATGGCAGCGGCGTCAGGCCGCCGCGAGGCCGCGCGAGGGGGCGGGATGGAAGCGGCGAACCGCCACGAATCCCAGCCAGACATGCAGCAGGAGCACGATGCCCTGGGCAATGGCGAAAGGCGGCTCCGACCCGTTGGGTGCAAGATTGTTGAGCGGTTCCACCTTGAGGAAGGCCTGCACCACCAGCACGAAGACGTTCAGATACTGCGATGCGACGGCGCCGATCACATAGACCGGCCGCCAGGAACCCCTCATGTCGAATGCGTAGCGCGCGGCGAGCGTGACCGCCATGATGATTGAGGCAACGATGCCGGTGCCGAGCGCCGGGGTGAACACGCTGATCGGGAACATGAAGCCGGTGATGCTGGTGGCCGCCGTGAAGAAGAGGAAGATCGCGGTCCAGCCGTTGAGACGCTGCGACGTCACCAGGCCGCGCATGACGACGAAGCCCGCCAGGATGCCGAACAGGCTGATGACGACATGAAACAGTGTGAATGGTGCCATTCCAAGTATTGTCATGGTGTTCCCCTCTGGCGCTGCCGGCCCATCTCCGACGCTCACCGGAAGGAAGGTCTATCCGGCGCCTGTGTCAATCGCCCTGGCGCAGCATCGTGCTTTCTACTTCGTGAACGCCCGGCCGCGGGAGAGCGTCTTTGCGCTTCGGGCTTAACCATCAATCGCGGTGGCAGGCAGCGGAGCGAGCGCAAGTAAGGATTTGCTAAGGGTCGAGCGCCACGCTTTTGCGGGTAATGTGCGCAAGAAATGCCCGGAAACCGCACTTCCGCAATGCAGGCAACAGGGAGACGACCCATGAACAGCCTTGCCATCCGCGACAGCCAGATGGACGACGATATTGCCGAAGACCTCAGGCTGGCGGCGCTCGATGCGTTCGACGTGCTGGATACGCCACACGAGGAGGGGCTCGACGGCATCGCCCGACTCATCCGCAACGTCTTCGATGTCCCGGTAGCGATCGTCTCGGTCATCGATGCGCATCGCCAGTGGTACAAGGCCTGCGAAGGGCTGACCAATACGGAGCAACCGCGCAAGGATACGCTGTGCGACGTGACGGTCCGGCAATCGCGTCCGCTCGTGGTAACCGATGCGCTGGCCGACGCCCGCTTCGCGCGACACCCGGCCGTCACCGGCGAGCCCCGCATTCGCTTCTACGCCGGCGTGCCGTTGCGAACCCGCGACGGCCACGCCATCGGCACGCTGTGCGCGATCGACTTCAAGCCGCGCGAGTTTGGCCAGAAGCAGGTGGAGATCCTGACGGATCTCGCCCGCGTCGCGATGGCCGAATTCGAGATGCGCAAGCTGGTGACAATCGACGCGCTGACGGGCGTCCAGTCACGCCGCGCCTTGCGCCAGGAAGGCGAGCGCGCCATGGCGCTGGCGCGCCGCCACGAGCTGGAGATGAGCTGCATCGCCGTCGAACTCGATGGGCTGAAGGCGATTGCCAAGACGCATGGCCAGGATCAGGCGGATGCCGCGCTTGCCGGCGTGGCCGCGAAATTCCGCAGCGTCCTGCGGCGCACCGACCATATGGGCCGGCTGTCGGGCGAGGAGTTCGCGGTCGTCCTGCCCAACACCGACCGCGACGGGGCTCTCGGCGCCGCCGAGAAGCTGCGCGCGACGCTCGCGGCAATGACCCTCGATGTTGGCGGCATGAAGGTCAGGCTCACCGCGACCTTCGGCGCCGCGACCATGGATCCGGACACGGATGATTTCGACGCGCTCTTCGCCCGCGCCGATGCGGCGCTGCACCGCGCCCGGGCAAGCGGCGGCAACCGCTGCTTTGCCTGGAATGGACCTGAGGGCGCCGAGCATGGTGCCCGTCGTCGCGTTCTCAAGGCCGGCACCATCGACCTCGACGACGCCGCGCCGCTGCTCGACGCCACGATACGGTTCCTGTCGGAGGACGGAGCCGGCATCGACGTGTCGACCACCGCAGGGATTCCCGACCGCTTCACGCTGTCGATCAACAGCGATGCCAGCGTCATGGCGTGCCGCGTTGTGTCCCGGACCGACTGCCACCTGGAAGTCGAGTTCCGATAGCGGCGCGCAACCTGCCCGCTGCGTCTCCCCTGGCTCCGGGCGACGCAGCAGGCACCTCCAGCCGAGGTTCCAGGACGACGCTGGGCCGCGGTCTCGGGCACTCCGACATCTCCCATCGGGATGTCTGCGGCATGGGACGGCGCAGGCATCGCTTGGTGCCGGCGCCGCAATGCACTATCTGGTGGCTCAGTCACACGAGAGCAGGGCCGCCCATGTCCGTCACCAAGGAAGACGTCATCGAGAAACTCAGGACCGTGAAGGGTCCGAATTTCGAGGGAGACATCGTCTCGCTCGGCCTGGTCTCGGAAATCTTCATCGCCGACAACAAGGTCTTCTTCTCGATCACGGTGCCGGCCGCGCGCGCCCAGGAACTGGAGCCGCTGCGCGCCGCGGCCGAGCGTGCGGTCAAGGCGATGCCGGGCGTCGCCGGTGCCATTGTGGCGCTGACGGCGGAAAAGAAGGGCGGCGGCATGGAAGCTCCGCCACCGCCGCCGCGCCCGCAGGCGACGATCGCGCCAAAGCCGCCGGCGCCAGCCTCGCGGCCTGCACCGCATGCTCCGCCCTCGCAGGCATCCGGCAAGCGCGGCGTGCCGGGTATCGCGGCAATCATCGCGGTGGCGTCTGGCAAGGGCGGCGTCGGCAAGTCGACGACCGCCGTCAACATCGCCCTCGGCCTGTCGGCGCTCGGGCTGAAGATCGGCGTGCTCGACGCCGACATCTATGGCCCGTCCATGCCGCGCCTGCTGAAAATTTCCGGCCGCCCGGAGACGGTGGACGGCAAGATCCTGAAGCCGATGCAGAACTACGGTCTCAAGGTGATGTCGATGGGCTTCCTGGTCGACGAGGAGACGCCGATGATCTGGCGCGGGCCGATGGTGATGTCGGCGCTGACGCAGATGCTGCGCGAAGTGGAATGGGGCGAACTCGACGTGCTCGTCGTCGACATGCCGCCCGGCACTGGCGATGCCCAGCTGACCATGGCACAGGCCGTGCCGCTGGCGGGTGCGGTGATCGTCTCGACGCCGCAAGATCTCGCGCTGATCGACGCGCGAAAAGGCCTCAACATGTTCAAGAAGGTCGACGTGCCGCTGCTCGGCATTGTCGAGAACATGAGCTACTTCGTGGCTCCCGATACCGGCAAGCGCTACGACATCTTCGGCCATGGCGGCGCCAGGCGCGAGGCCGAGCGGCTCGGCGTCACGTTCTTGGGCGAGGTGCCGCTGCAGATGGAGATCCGCGAGACATCTGATTCAGGCGAGCCGGTCGTTGTGTCGAAGCCCGACGGCCCGGAGGCGGCGATCTACAGGGAGATCGCCGCAAAGGTCTGGGCGCGGATCAACGAGGAAGCAGGCAGCGGCGCGGCCGGGCCTGCTATCATATTCGATTAGCGGTCGGTTGGCGCAGGCGAACGGTCAGCCGGCTCCACTGACGCTCAGCCGGCGCTGACCTTTTCGTTGAAGGTGGAAAAGAACTCTCCCGCAAGCTTCTTGGATGTCGAGGCAATCAGCCGGCTGCCAAGCTGGGCGATCTTGCCGCCGACATCGGCCTGGGCCGCATATTTGAGCGTGGTTTCTGTCGGCGACGTCGCGACCAGCGTGACGTCCGCGCCGCCCTTGGCAAAGCCGGCTATGCCGCCCTTGCCCTCGCCGCTGATCGTATAGGAGTCCGGCGGGTTGAGGTTTGTCAGCGTTACCTCGCCGGCAAAGGTGGCCTTGATCGGGCCGACCTTGAGCACGATCGTCGCCGTCAGTTCGGTCGGCGACTTCTTCTCCAGGCTCTGGCAGCCGGGGATGCAGGCCTTCAGGATCTCGGGATCGTTCAGCGCCTCCCACACCTTCTGGATCGGTGCCGTGATGGTCTCTTCGCCTTCGATGACAAGCGCCATGTGAACGTCCTCCCGAGTTTGATCGTCATGGCCTAACGCCCCGCGACGGCCTTGTCCATCACACCAAAGGCCACCCTGTCCTCACGCTAAGGCTTGGCCGATCACGGCCATCCGGCCGTGTCGCGGTGGAAACGAGGCCCGGAAGTCCTATATTGGCGTTATGGATGCGCTTGCCCGACTGCTCATGTCACCGAGGATCCTCGTCACCTGTCTGGCGATTGCGATGCTGGGCGCGGCGTCGCCGGCTTCGGCGATCGAGTTGCAGCCGATCGGGCCGCGCATCAACAGCCTCCAGGACAACCGGGTGATCGACCTGCAGGCGCTGCGCAACCAGCAGCAGCGTCAGGATTTCCAGCAGCGGCAGCAGCGCCTGCGCGACGATGATCGCGGCGCGGTGACACGGCAGCGCCCCGATCTCGACGTGCCCGTCATGAAGCCGCGCTGCCGGACCACCAGGTCCGGCAACAGCTACGTCACCACCTGCGACTGAGTCAGAGCCCCATGCCGCTTCGCGGCAGCAGGATGTTTTCGAACCGCGCCCTCAGCCGGTCGTCGATTGCTCTAGCGACGTGGCGCGGAAAGCGTTCGGCAAGAATGCGCTTCTTCTCCGCGATGGCGCGCGTCAGAATGTCGGGCCGTCCCTTCTCGTTCCACTCCTTGGGCGAGAAGCGGTCGCCGATGGCCGGATAGAAATACTCAGTCTGCATCAGCCGAAGCGTCTGCTCGTTGCCGAGATAGTGCCCCGGCCCGTTGATGCAAACTTCGGTGATCGTGTCGATCGACAGGGCCGAATCGCTGACCTCGATGCCCCTAACGCAGCGCTGGCAATGGCCCAGCATGTCGTTGTCGATGATCAGGCTTTCCAGGCAGAAGCCGAGCAGCGAGGCATGCATGCCGGCCGATTCATAGACCAGGTTCAGCCCCGCCAGCCCGGCCATCACATTGGTGATGCCCTTTTCGTAGCCGGACTGGATGTCGGGCAGCTTGGAGTCCGCCATGCCGGCCGCCGATCCGCCCGGCAGATCGTAGTACTGCGCCATCTGCGCGCAGGCTGCCGTCAGCAGCGCCTGCTCGGCCGAGCCGCCCGACATGGCGCCGGTGCGCAGGTCGGAGACGAAGGGCCAGGTGCCGAAGATGCAGGGGTGGCCGGGCTTGATGGCGTTGACGTAGATGAGGCCGACCAGAACTTCGGCGACCGCCTGGACCACCGCGCCGGCAATGGCCGCGGGCGCCGTGGCGCCGGCCTGGCCGGCCGACAGCAGCAGGATCGGAATGCCGCCCTCGACGCAGGCCTCGAGCACGCCGCAGGCGTCCTCGGCAAACTTCATCGGCGGCACGACGAAGCAGTTCGAATTGGAAACGAACGGCCTGGCGCGAAAGTTCTCCTCGCCGCCGGCGATGGCGTAGAGCATTTCGAGCGCCGGCGCGACGTTCTCGCGGACCGTGAAGCTGGTGCCGACATGCTTCGACGTCCCCATCACGCAGGCATAGAGCGTGTTGAAATCCATATCGAGCGGATCGGGCACGTCGCGCGGCACCATGGGACGCTGGAAGAAGTGGATGTTGTCGAGCCCGTCGACGATGCGGGCGGCGTCATAGATGTCCTGCAACTGGGACTCGCGGTACTCGCGCTTCTCGACGTCGACCAGATGCACCGCGGCGCCCGCGGTGCCATAATGCACCCGCGTGCCCTGGATCACCATATCGTGGCGCGGGTCCTGGCCGTGCAGCGTGAAGTTGCGCGCTGCTTTTTTGATGGTGTCGAGCACCAGACCACGCGGAAACCGGATGCGCCCGTCCGCCGAATGAATGGCGCCGGCGCCGACGCAAGCGTCAATGCAACTGGGAATGGCGTTGGCGAAGCCGACCGTCTCGAGCAGCGTCAGCACGGCTTCGTGGATGCGATCCAGATCGCCCTGGCCTAACGGCTTGTACCTGCCACCTTCAAGTCCGGGACGGATCGGCCGGACATCGTCGGCCAAGGGTGCCGCGCGCATGGCGCGTCGGGCTTCACGTCCGCCGGAGCGGCGCGAGCCCCGGTCTGCAGCCACATCCGGCACCGATTCCTGCTTTTCCAAGACGATCGTCATAGAGTTCCCCTGTCTCTGGCGCGGTTTCGAGCGCCCGGCGCGCGGCATCTCCGTGCTGCTTTGCGCCAGTTCCGTCAAGACTATCACGTGCGCCCCGATGCGGCGGATGGACCACGCGATTCGGTCGGATGGTCCAGATTCCGTGATCGACGCTCCCTCATGAGGAGAGGGTCGATGGGTCTGCTATCCACATCGCCGACGACCCCCTTCTCCTTGTGGGGAGGGGTAAGGGTGGGGGGTGAGGAGAGCTGTCGGATCCTGTGTCGAAGGTCGCACGCGATTGCCGGGTGTCGCGGACCGCCACCCCTTACCCCTTCCAACAAGGGGGAGGGGGGCAACAGTGTCGAGCTTTGCCCAGCGATACGGCCCGGGACCTATCCTGAGCGTGTCTAAGAGCTCATCCTGACGTGCGAGCCCGCATGATTGCCAACGAGAAATGAGATCGCCCCGGCGGGCGAGCCTCGAAGGACGCGCTCACGCCGCCGCTGGGCGTCTCCCTGCGGCGGTGGCGAGTTCGCGGATACCTGGCTCGATATGCTGCAAAGCAATCGACGAGATGCCGAGCCGCATGAAGCGTGACGGCGTCGGGCTGCGCTCGAAAAAGCGGTCGCCGGGCTCGATGATGACGCTGCGCGCCGCGGCGGCGTCGGCAAGCCCGCGCGCATCGGTGCCGCGCGGGCCTTCGAGCCAGAGCGACGTGCCGCCGGCGGAGTCGGTCGACTGCCACTCAGGCAGGAAGGCGGTGATGGCATGGACGAGGCGCTTGCGCCGCTCCTCGAAGGCCGTCGAAAGACGCCGCACCAGCGCCTCGTGGTGCCCGAGCGACAGGAACAGCGCGACGGCGCGCTGGTTGTTGGCGGGTGGGTGGCGCAGCATGAAGCGGCGCAGCGCGCGCAGTTCGGCCACCAGCGGGGCGGGGGCGACGATGTAGCCCATGCGCAGGCCGGGCGCGAGCGTCTTGGACATCGACCCGACATAGATGACGCGGCCTGAGCGATCGAGGCTCTTCAGCGCCTGCTGCGGCGCGTCGTCGATCAGCTGGCTGTCATAGCCATCCTCGATGATAATCTGGTTGTGGCGGCTGGCGCGCGCCAGGAGATCGGTGCGGCGCTCGGCGCTGAGCGGCACCATGGTGGGGCAATGATGGCTCGGCGTGACGAAGACGAAGCCCGCGCTGGCCGGGATGGACTGGGTGACGATGCCATGCTCGTCGACGGGGGTGGGGTGGATGTCGGCGCCGGCCAGCCGGAAGATTGAGCGGGCGTCGGGATATCCCGGATCCTCCATGGCGACCGTCGTGCCCTTGGTCATCAGCAGGGTGGCCAGCATGTAGAGCGCGTTCTGTGCGCCCAGCGTGACGATGATCTCGTCGGGATTGGCAAAGATGCCGCGTCGCGGCAGGAGCCGCGCCTGGATCTGCTCGATCAGAAGCGGGTCGTCGCGGTCGACCATGTCGGCCGCCCAGTTGCGGATCTCCAGCACGGCCAGCGCCATGCGGTTGCATTCGCGCCACTCGGCGGTCGGGAACAGGGCCGGATCGAACTGGCCATAGACGAAGGGGTAGGAAGACTTGATCCAGTTCTCGTTCTTGGCCGGCCGCGGCATGTCACTCGCGGCAACCTGGCGCAACGCCTTCCAGTCGACTTCCGTGACGGCTTCCGGCTGCTTGTGCTGCGGCTTGGCCGGTGTCGCCAGCACCTCCGGATTGACGAAATGACCGCGCCGTTCGCGCGCCACCAGAAAACCCTGGTCGACCAGCTGCTGGAAGGCGAGCACGACCGTGCCGCGGGCGACACCGAGCTTCTCGGCCAGGATCCGGCAGGAGGGCAGCGGCATCGAGGCGGCGATCTGACGGTCGAGAATGGCCGCCACGATTGCCTGGCGGATCTGCGCCTGCAGGGTCTGCCCAGATTCGGCAGAGATGCGGAAGAGTCCCGACCAGATTGCGGCGTCGTTGCGCTGGGGCATGGCGTTCCTCGGGCGTGAGTCTTCTCGTTCTGGACCAGACGATGGTAACTCTGGTCCAATCAGTTGCGCCAATCAAAATTTCTGATTGCAATGATTTGTGCCAGTGATGATTGGTTGACTGGGACAGAGCCCGGGAGGGGATTCTCCACGCCGGCGCGTCCGTTTTTTTGCAGTGCACCGGTCCCAACCGTCACGAAGCCGTGCTAGATCGAAACCGACCGGCAGCGATGGAGACGGGCAGTGACGAAGGCTTCTTTCAAGGCAGCGCTCGACGCGCTTCGCGCCCACCGCGCCGGCCGCACCGGCACGCTGCGCGCCGCCTTTGCCGCCGATCCCGCGCGCTTCGCCGCGTTCTCCGTCACCGACGGCGATCTCCTGCTCGACTGGTCGAAATGCGCGGTCGACGCAAAAACCATGCACCTGCTGTCCGACCTGGCAAGCTCGGCCAATGTCGAGGAGCGGCGCGATGCGATGTTTGCCGGCGAAAAGATCAACATCACCGAGAACCGCGCCGTGCTGCACACCGCGCTGCGCAACGGTCCGGACGCCACGCTGCTGCTCGACGGCGCCGACATCATGCCGGAAATCCACGCCGTGCTCGATGCCATGGCGGCCTTCTCCAGTGCGGTGCGCGACGGGCTGGTTCGGGGCGGACAGGGCCGTCGCTTCACCGATGTGGTCAACATCGGCATCGGGGGGTCCGATCTCGGCCCGGCCATGGCGACGCTGGCGCTGGCGCCGTACCACGACGGTCCGCGTCTGCACTACGTGTCCAATGTCGATGGCGCGCACATCCACGACACGCTGAAGACGCTCGACCCGGAGACGACGCTGTTCGTCATCGCATCGAAGACCTTCACCACGATCGAGACCATGACCAACGCCGAGACGGCACGGAGGTGGATCGTCGCGGCGCTGGGAACCGCGGCGGTCTCCACCCACTTCGCGGCCGTCTCCACCGCGCTCGACAAGGTGGCTGCCTTCGGCATCGACTCCGGCCGCGTGTTCGGCTTCTGGGACTGGGTCGGCGGCCGCTACTCGCTGTGGGGCGCCATCGGCCTGCCGATCATGATCGCCGTCGGTCCGGAGAATTTCCGCGCCTTCCTCGCCGGGGCGCACGCGATGGACGAGCATTTCCGCACCGCGCCACTGGCCCGGAACATCCCGGCAATCATGGGCCTCGTCGGCTATTTCCACCGCGTCGTCTGTGGCTATCCCGCCCGCGCGGTGATCCCCTATGACCAGCGCCTGTCGCGGCTGCCGGCCTATCTGCAGCAGCTGGACATGGAATCGAACGGCAAGAGCTTGGCGCTCGATGGGACGACCGTAACGGCTCCGACCGGCCCGCTTGTCTGGGGCGAACCCGGCACCAATGGCCAGCATGCGTTCTTCCAGCTCCTGCATCAGGGCACCGACACGATCCCCGTCGAGTTTCTTGCCGCCGCCGAGGGCCACGAGCCCGACCTGAAGCAGCATCACGACCTGCTGCTCGCCAACTGCCTGGCGCAATCCGAGGCGTTGATGAAGGGCCGCACGCTGGAGGAGGCGCGGAGCCAGATGCTGGCCAAGGGCATGACATCCGTGCAGGTCGAGAAGATCGCGCCGCATCGCGTGTTCTCCGGCGACCGACCGAGCGTGACCATCCTCTACCGCAAGCTCGACCCGCATACGCTCGGCCGCCTGATCGCGCTCTACGAGCATCGCGTTTTTGTCGAAGGCGCGCTGTTCGACATCAATTCCTTCGACCAGTGGGGCGTCGAACTCGGCAAGGAACTCGCCACCGGCCTGCAGCCTGTCGTCGAGGGCAAGGAAGACGCCGGTGGCCGCGACGCCTCGACGGCGGGGCTTGTCGCGCATCTCCACAGCCTGCGCAGGGCGGGCTGATCCCTTGGCGGCGATCAAGGGAATCCTGTTCGACAAGGACGGGACGCTGGTGGATTTTCAGGCCACCTGGTTTGCCATCGGCGACCTGTTGGCGCTCGATGCGGCGGGCGGCGACCGCGCCAGGGCGGACGCGTTGATGACGGTCGCGGGCTACGACTTCGCGGCGCAACGCTTCAAGGCCGACTCCGTGTTTGCGGCGGGCACCAATGCCGACATCGTCGCGCTCTGGTACCCTGATATCGCCGCCGCCGGGCGTCAGGCAATGACAAAGCATTTCGACACATTCACCGCCGAGAAGGGCGCCGAGAAGGCGGTGGCGCTGCCGGGCTGCCGCGAAGCGCTGGCTGCGCTGCACACTGCGGGCTATCAGCTCGGCGTTGCCACCAACGATTCCACCGGAGGCGCGGAAAAGACGCTGTCGGCGCTCGGCGTCGCCCAGCTGTTCACCGCCGCCTATGGCTATGACGCGGTGGCGAACCCGAAGCCGGCGCCCGATACGATCGTTGCGTTCTGCGACCTGACCGGCCTCAAGCCTGAGCAGCTCGCCATGGTGGGCGACAACCGCCACGACCTCGAAATGGCGCGCGCCGGCGGCGCGGGGCTCGCCATCGGGGTGCTGTCGGGCACCGGCACGCGCGAGACGCTGTTGCCGATGGCCGACGTGGTGCTGGCCTCGATCGCGGAACTGCCGGAGTTTTTCCGCGCGCGGTCACAATGAGCTGCGGTCGGAGTGAACCGGGTCAATACTACCTCGCTTCATTCTGGTGAAAGCATGCCACCGGCCGGTTGACCGTCAGACTGCCAGGTAGCCGCCATCGATGGGCAGGACGGTGCCGGTGACAAACCCTGCCAGGGGCGACGCGAGGAACAGGGCGCCCCCTGCCACATCCTCGGCTCGGCCCCAGCGACCAAGAGGCGTGCGGCCAAGGATCGCTGCTTCGCGCGCCGGATCGTCGCGCAAGGGCTTCGTCAGGTCGGTGGCGATCCAGCCCGGGGCAATGGCATTGACGCGAATGCCATCTGAAGCATAGGCGATGGCCAGCGACTTGGTCAGCTGCACAATTCCGCCCTTCGACGCAGAATATCCCGGCACCAGTCCGCCGCCGAAGAAAGACAGCATCGACGCCATCAATGTGATCGTGCCGCCGTTTGCTGCCAGCAACGGACGCGCTGCAGACGCTGCGCGCATCGCGCCGGTCAGATTGATCTCCAGCACTTCGGCAAAGACCGCGGGATCATGCTCGGCACCTCGGCGAATGATCCCGGCACAATAGACCAGATGATCAAGAGCAGATAGCGCGCCAGTCACCGAGACCACCTGCGCGGCGTCGCGCACGTCCAGCACAAGGCTTCGTACACCCGCATCTGCGACGGCTGCGGCTTCCGCCTCGGTGGCTCCGGTCACGGTCACTTCGGCGCCTTCGGCGAGAAATGCCGCCGCAATACCCGCGCCAATTCCCGAAGTACCCCCGACTACCAGGACCCGCGATCCTCGAAAACAGTCCGTTGGCCAGACTCCCATCGATCACCTGATGAACTGGTCGGCAAAGCCCGCGCCAAGGCCGACTGCTTCGAAATGGGAGCGGCACATGTCGATCTTGGTGAACACGTCCTCATAGCCCAGCGGTTTGCCCCAGGGATCGACATAGTACATGATCCCGTTGACCTGAAAGTAGGTGATCATCTCTTCGACCCCGTCCGGCACGACCAGAGTGTGGGTCTCTCCTGGCGGTTCAAAGACATAGCTCCCCTCCTCGGCCACCCAGTCGTGTTCGAGATAGCGCCACCGCCCCTTGAGCACGAAACCGTGGACCGGATTGGGATGGCGATGCCGCGATAGCACGCCGGACTTGCGGACGCGCAGAAGGTTCATCCAGTAGCCTTGCGACCGATTCAGGCACAGCGGGCGGAACCAGACATTCTCGGCCTGCGGCACCCAGAGGCGCTCATCGTCGGGGATGGCCTTGGGCACGACAATCTCGGCAAGAGCATCCGGCGGATTCTTGAGCTGATAAGGCATCAGCCTGTCCACATCGGGATGTTCAAGTGGCATCTTGCATTTTCTCCTGTGAGGACACCCAAGCGTCAAGAAAGATGCGCGCCGGGACCTACCTGTTGGCCATCCCCATCGGGTGGTCCGGCCTTGGTGTAAGCGCATGACGGACCCGGGCCTCGCGGCCGTGCCGGGGCTTCACGTCGAAGCTCCCGCGAGCCATTCTCCCGTGGACTGCCGGCATGATCCGACAGCCCAAATGGTCTGTTGCCCGGCGGAGGTTGACCCGAGCCTCGGGGCAGACCGGTCGCTCACCCCCTGAGTTCGCGGCGCAGGATCTTGCCGACCGGCGTCTTGGGCAGGTCCTTGCGGAACTCGATGTATTTTGGCCGCTTGTATCCCGTCAGGTTGGCCTTGCAGAAGTCGCGCACGGCCTCCTCGGTCAGCGCGGGGTCCTTCTTGACGATGAAGAGTTTTGGCACTTCGCCGGAATGCTCGTCGGGCACGCCGACGGCCGCGACCTCGAGCACGCCGGCCAGTTGGGCCACCACGTCTTCCAGTTCGGTGGGATAGACGTTGAAGCCGGAAACCAGGATCATGTCCTTCTTTCGGTCGACGATCGTCACATAGCCCTTCTCGTCCATGAAGCCGATATCGCCCGACTTGAAGAAACCGTCCTTGGTCATGACCTTGGCGGTTTCCTCCGGGCGGTTCCAGTAGCCGGCCATGACCTGGGGGCCGCGGATGCAGATTTCGCCCGCCTCGCCCACCGGCATGTCGTTGCCGTCGTCGTCGCGGATGGCGATGTCGGTGGACGGCAGCGGCAGGCCGATCGTGCCGGTGAAGTCGGGGGACGAGAAGGTGTTGGCGGTCGCCACCGGCGAGGTCTCCGACAGGCCGTAGCCCTCCGAGATGGCGCAGCCCGTGGCGGCCTTCCATTTCTCCGCGACCGCGCGCTGCACGGCCATGCCGCCGCCCAGCGTCAGCACGAGCGGCTTGAAGTCGAGCTTGTGGAAATCCTCGTTGTTGAGGAGCGCGTTGAACAGCGTGTTGAGGCCGGGGAAGATGTGGAAGGGATGCTTGCCCAGTTCCTTGACGAAGCCCGGAATGTCACGCGGGTTGGGTATGAGGATGTTGTGGCCGCCCTGCTGCATGCCCATCAGCGCGTTCACGGTGAGCGCGAAGATGTGGTACAGCGGCAGCGCGCAGACATAGGTGACATTCGCCGGGCGCGGCTTGACCGTGTAGGCGTCCTCCACCCACAGCGCATTCTGCGCGACATTGGCCAGCACATTGCTGTGCAGCAGCGTCGCACCCTTGGAAACGCCTGTCGTTCCGCCCGTATACTGGAGGAAGGCGACGTCGTCGGGCTTCTGTGACACCGGCTTGAAGGTCATGGCACCGCCGGCGCTGAGCGCCGAGGGGAACGGCGTGTGGCCGGGCAGCGACCAGGCCGGCACCATCTTCTTGACGCGCCGCACGACGAAGTTGACCAGCAGTCCCTTCAGTCCCATCAGGTCGCCCATGGCGGCGACGACGACGTGGCGCACCTTGGTGCGGCTGACGACGGCCTGCAGCGTTGTGGCGAAATTCTCCAGGATGACGATGGCCTCGGCACCGGAATCGTTGAGCTGGTGCTCGAGTTCGCGCGGCGTATACAGCGGATTGACGTTCACGACGATGTAGCCGGCGCGCAGGATGGCCATCATCGCCACCGGATATTGCAGCACGTTCGGCATCATGATGGCGACGCGCGCGCCCGGCTTCAGCCCCTTCGACTGCAGCCACGCGCCAAACGAAGCCGACATGCGGTCGAGCTCGCCGTAAGTGATCGACTTGCCCATGCAGGTGAAGGCGGGGCGTCCGGAATACTGCTTGCAGGCACTGACCAGAAGATCACTGATCGACGCGTGTGCGGACGCACCGATCTCGGCGGGTATGCCTTTCGGATAGCTCGCCAGCCATGGCTTCGTGCCTGCCTTGCCGGGTTTGGCGGCGGGGGCCTTGACCGACTCCGCCGACGCGGCAGACCTGGCGGGTGGAACTGCGACGGCCGCGGCGGCGGCGGCGACCGCCGCCTTGGCCTTTTCCTTGGCGGCGGACTTTGGCGGGGCCTTGGCGGGGGCGGCTGTCGCGGAGGCAGGCCCGGCAGGAGCCGGCTTGGTGGCCGGGGCGGCGACCGCTTTGGCTTTTGGGGTGGGGGCCTTCGCGGCTGCGGCCTTAGCTGGCGCCGACTTTGCGGCGACCGCCTTGACGGCACCAGGCTTTGGCGCGGCGACCTTGGCGGGTGTAGCCTTGGCGGGTGTAGCCTTGGTGGGGGCAGCCTTGCTGGCGGCCGCCTTTGCCGGTGCTGCCTTTTCCGTAGCGGCTCCGGCGGATGCCTTGGCGGGCTTTGCCGCTGCGGCCTTCGCCGACCCTTGGGCTGCGCTGCTTTCCGTCTTGCCTGTTGTCTTTGCCAAATGTTCCTCCCAGAACCGTGCGTCGATGTGCGAGCCGTGTGTCCGGCGCATGCCAGAAAGAGGGGCACCCGACGACGCTATTATGCCTCTATGTATGGCCTGCGCATCCGGAGGTGCAAGCCTTGCCCGTCCATCATCCCGGGCAAACAGGCGTTTTGCGCTGGAATTGACGACTCAGGCTGGCGTCGGCACCGTCAGGCGGCGGCGAGACCTGATCGGCACGGGCAGCCGAAGGTCAGCGATTCTCCTCTGACCGAAGGGAAATCATGCGGGGTGTTCCAATGCCCAGTAAACGATGGTTATATGGCCGCTCTCGAGCCTGATAGCGGGGCTTGGACAATAATCAGGGAGTCTTTCAATGATAAAGAAATTGAGTTTCGCGGCCGCGCTGCTGGCAGCCACCGTGCTGACGGGCGCTGCGAACGCAAAGACATTCGTATTCTGTTCGGAAGGGTCGCCCGAAGGGTTCGATCCGGGCCTGTTCACCGCGGGCACGACGTTCGATGCCGCCGCGCACACGGTCTACAACCGCCTGCTGGAATTCAAGAAGGGCACCACCGAAGCCGAGCCGGGCCTCGCCGAGAGCTGGGAAATCTCCGACGACGGTCTGCAGTACACGTTCAAGCTGCGTCCCGGCGTGAAATTCCAGACCACCGACTTCTTCACGCCGACACGCGACCTGAACGCCGACGATGTGATCTTCTCCTTCGAGCGCCAGCTCAAGGCCGACAACCCCTGGCATCAGTACGTCACCGGTACTGCCTGGGAGTACTTTTCCGGCATGGGCATGCCTGACCTGCTCGCCAGCATCGATAAGGTGGACGACCTGACGGTCAAGTTCACGCTGAAGCAGAAGGAGGCTGCTTTCCTTCCCAACGTGGCGATGCCCTTCGCCTCCATCATGTCGAAGGAATATGCCGACAAGCTCGACGCCGACGGCAAGAAGGAACAGCTGAACCAGATGCCGCTCGGCACCGGTCCGTTCGCCTTCGTGGCCTACCAGCAGGACGCCGTCATCCGCTACAAGGCGCATGCCGATTACTGGGGCGGCAAGCAGCCGATCGACGATCTGGTCTTCGCCATCACGACGGACGCCGCGGTGCGCTACCAGAAGCTGAAGGCCGGCGAGTGCCACCTGATGCCTTACCCGAACGCTGCCGACGTCGCGGCCATGAAGACCGATCCGGACCTGAAGGTCGAGGAGCAGGAAGGCCTCAACATCGCCTACCTCGCCTACAACACCACCCAGGCGCCGTTCGACAAGCCGGAAGTGCGCAAGGCGCTCAACAAGGCGATCAACAAGCAGGCGATCGTCGACGCCGTGTTCCAGGGCGCGGCAACGCCGGCCAAGAACCCGATCCCGCCGACGATGTGGTCCTACAACGACGCCATCGAGGACGACACCTACGAGCCTGAAGTCGCCAAGAAGATGCTGGAGGACGCAGGCGTAACCGGACTTTCGATGAAGGTCTGGGCAATGCCGGTGGCGCGCCCCTACATGCTCAACGCGCGTCGCGCCGCCGAGCTGATCCAGTCCGACTTCGCCGCGATCGGCGTGACCGTCGAGATCGTGTCCTATGAATGGGCGGAGTATCTCGAACGCTCGAAGGCCAAGGACCGCGACGGCGCCGTAATGCTGGGCTGGACCGGCGACAATGGCGATCCGGACAACTTCCTCCACACCTTGCTCGGCTGTGCCGCCGTCGGTGGCAACAACCGCGCCCAGTGGTGCAACGAGGAGTTCGACACGCTGGTGAACCAGGCCAAGGTCACCACCGACGTGGCCGAGCGCACCAAGCTCTACGAACAGGCGCAGGTGGTGTTCAAGCGTGAAGCGCCGTGGGCGACCATCGACCACTCGCTCGCCGTGGTGCCGATGCGCAAGGAAGTCACGGGCTTCGTCCAGAGCCCGCTTGGTGATTTCGCCTTTGATGGCGTCGATCTCGCCGAGTAATCGAACCGCACAGGTGAGGGGGAGCGTCTGCGCCGCGGGCGCTCCCTTTTGCATTCGCGGTAGCGCGGCGCGCCTTCTGGCGCCCGCCCGCCAAGGGGACATGACATGTTGCGCTTCCTGTTCGGTCGGCTTGCGGTCCTGATACCGACCTTCATCGGGGTCTCGATCATCGCCTTTTCCTTCATCAGGCTGCTTCCCGGCGATCCCGTGGCGCTGATGTCGGGCGAGCGGGTGATGTCGCCCGAGCGGCATGCCCAGATATCGGCCGAGCTCGGCTACGACCGGCCGCTGGTCATCCAGTATCTCGACTATCTCTGGGGCATCCTGCGCGGCGATTTCGGCACGTCGCTCGTCAATAAGCAGCCGATCATCGACCAGTTCTTCACTCTCTTTCCGGCGACCGTCGAACTTTCGATCTGCGCCATCATCGTTGCCGTCGTGCTTGGCATACCGGCCGGCATCTTTGCCGCGATCAAGCGTGGTTCCTTCATCGACCAGGGCATCATGGGCACCGCGCTCATCGGCTATTCGATGCCGATCTTCTGGTGGGGCCTGCTTCTCATCATCCTGTTCTCCGGCATCCTGCAATGGACCCCGGTCTCGGGCCGCATCTCGCTGATCTATTTCTTCCCCCCGGTGACCGGCTTCATGCTGATCGACTCGCTGCTCTCCGGCCAGGACGGCGCCTTCAAATCGGCCGTCAGCCACCTGATCCTGCCCACCATCGTGCTCGCCACCATTCCGCTGGCGGTCATCGCCCGACAGACGCGTTCGGCCATGCTGGAAGTGCTGGGCGAGGACTATGTGCGAACCGCCCGCGCCAAGGGCCTGTCGCCGTTCCGCGTGGTCGGGGTGCATGCGTTGCGCAATGCGATGATCCCCGTGGTCACCACCATCGGCCTGCAGGTCGGGGTGCTGCTTGCCGGCGCCATCCTGACGGAGACCATCTTCTCCTGGCCCGGAATCGGCAAGTGGATGGTCGAGTCCGTGTTCCGCCGCGACTATCCGGTGATCCAGGGCGGGCTGCTCATCATCGCCGCGATCATCATGCTGGTGAACCTTGCCGTCGACCTTCTCTACGGCCTCATCAACCCGCGCATCCGCAACTGAGGAAGACGAGCCATGGCGCAGACCACGACCGTCGAGAGCGTCTCGCTCGATCCATCCCGCCGCAGGCGGCTGGCGGAGTTCTGGCACTATTTTTCCGAGAATCGCGGTGCGGTCATCGGCCTGTGGGTGTTCGTCTTCCTGGTCATCGTCGCGCTGCTGGCGCCGCTGATCGCGCCGCACTCCCCCACCGCGCAGTATCGGGATGCGGTTCTGCTACCGCCATTCTGGGAGGAGGGAGGGCGCGTCTCCTACTTCCTCGGCACCGACGCGGTCGGCCGGGACATGTTCTCGCGCCTGCTCTACGGGGCGCAGTTCTCGCTGTTCATCGGCGTCGTGGTGACGACGCTGGCCCTCATCGGCGGCATCGCGCTCGGCGTGTTCGCCGGCTTCTTCGGCGGCTGGATCGATACGATCATAATGCGTGTGATGGATATCATCCTGGCATTCCCGTCCCTGCTTCTGGCGCTGGTGCTGGTCGCGGTGCTCGGCCCGGGACTGACCAACGCGATGATCGCGATCGCACTCGTGCTGCAGCCGCATTTCGTGCGGCTGACACGCGCCGCGGTGATGGCGGAGAAGAACCGCGAATATGTGATTGCCGCCCGCGTGGCCGGTGCCGGCCGCATGCGGCTGATGTTCAGGACCATCCTGCCCAACTGCATGGCGCCGCTGATCGTCCAGGGCACGCTGTCCTTCTCGAATGCGATTCTCGACGCCGCCGCGCTGGGCTTCCTCGGCATGGGCGCGCAGCCGCCGACCCCCGAATGGGGCACCATGCTGGCGGAGGCGCGCGAGTTCATCCTGCGGGCATGGTGGGTCGTGACCTTTCCGGGCCTCGCCATCCTGATAACCGTGCTGGCGATCAATCTTGTGGGCGATGGCCTGCGTGATGCGCTCGATCCGAAGCTGAAGCGGAGCTGATGCGATGAGGACGATGCAGTACCGCAAGCTGCCGTGCAGCAGCCAACTGGTGTCCTGCAGCCGTGCAAGACGGACCTCCGACGGTGGAGACGATAATGGCACTTCTTGAAATCGAAAACCTCGTCGTCGAGTTCCAGACCGCCGCCGGGCCGTTCCGGGCGGTCGACGGTGTGTCGCTGCATGTCGACGAACGCGAGGTGCTGGCCATCGTCGGCGAATCCGGATCCGGCAAGTCGGTGTCCATGCTGGCCGTCATGGGGCTGCTGCCATGGACCGCCAGGGTGACGGCCGACAAGATGCTCTTCGCCGGCCGCGACCTGCTTTCGCTCTCGGTCGCCGACCGGCGCAAGATTATCGGCAAGGACATGGCGATGATCTTCCAGGAGCCGATGGCAAGCCTCAACCCCTGCTTCACGGTCGGCTTCCAGATCGAGGAAGTGCTCGAGGTCCACATGGGCCTCGACCGCAAGGCACGCCGCGCGCGCGCCATCGAGCTCCTGAACGATGTCGGCATTGCCGAGCCGGAGCAGCGGCTGGGCTCCTATCCGCACCAGATGTCGGGCGGCCAGTGCCAGCGCGTGATGATCGCCATCGCCATCGCCTGCAACCCCAAACTGCTCATCGCCGACGAACCGACGACGGCACTCGACGTGACGATCCAGAAGCAGATCCTCGACCTTCTGGTCGGCCTCCAGGCCGCACACGGGATGGGCCTGATCATGATCACCCACAATATGGGCGTGGTGGCGGAGACCGCCGACCGCGTCATCGTCCAGTACAAGGGGCGCAAGATGGAGGAGGCCGACGTGCTGTCGCTGTTCGAAAGCCCGAAGAGCAACTACACCAAGGCACTGCTGTCGGCCTTGCCGGACAACGCCACCGGCGACAGGCTGCCGACCATCGGCGAGTTCATGGTGGACGGCGAATTCACGGGAGCAGCACAATGACCGCGCCGATCCTCGAAGGCAGGAATCTCGTCCGCGACTACCACATGCGTGGCGGCATGTTCGGCAAGGCGCGCACCGTCCATGCGGTCAAGGGCGTGAGCTTCACGGTGGAGAAGGGCAAGACGCTGGCAATCGTCGGCGAGAGCGGCTGCGGCAAATCCACCCTTGCCCGCATCATCACGCTGATCGACGAGGCGACATCCGGCGACCTGCTGATCGAAGGCAAGAAGATCGACATCGCCAAGGGCGCCGTCACGCCGGAGATGCGCCGCAAGGTCCAGATCATCTTCCAGAACCCCTATGGGTCGCTCAACCCGCGCCAGAAGATCGGCGACGTGCTGGGCGAGCCGCTTGTCATCAACACGGACAAGAACGCCGCCGACAGGCGCGAGCTTGCCATGGCGATGCTGAAGAAGGTCGGCCTCTCGTCGGAACACTACAACCGCTACCCCCACATGTTCTCAGGCGGCCAGCGCCAGCGAATCGCCATCGCGCGCGCGCTTATGCTGAACCCGAGCCTGCTGGTGCTCGACGAACCGGTGTCGGCGCTCGATCTCTCGGTGCAGGCGCAGGTGCTCAACCTGCTCGCCGACCTGCAGGACGAATTCCAGCTGACCTACGTGTTCATCAGCCACGACCTTTCGGTGGTGCGCTACATCGCCGACGACGTGATGGTGATGTATTTCGGCGAGGCGGTCGAATACGGACCGCGCGACGCGGTCTTCTCGGATCCGCAGCACAACTACACCAAAACGCTGTTTGCAGCGACGCCGCAGGCCGACGTGGCCTCGATCAAGGCGCGGCTGGCGCGGAAGAATGCCGCCTGAGCCCTCTCTTTTTAACGATCCGGCGCGGACACGCGCTCAAGCGGACGCGCAGAGAGATGTGCACCGCATGTACGGACGTATGGTCAACCCGACTTACCTTGGGTAATATGATCCAGCCAGAAGGGGGATGACACCATGGGCGCCTTGGTTGCAGTTCAAGCCGTGCCGGATGTCCAGAACGAGCTAAACCAGCGTTTCGCGCCGGGTGACGCGCTTCTTGAGATCGTCGCGCTGCACAAGGAGTTTGGAATCTTCTCCGGCGATCACGACCTGAGAAGCATTGCCCAGCTGCTTGGCCTCGAACCGCGCGACACCACCCAGCGCGAGGGATGGTTCAAGTTTCTCGATGGGCTGAAGACGATCAAATCGGACACGAAGCGCATGTCGGCGCATCACCGTGTGATCATGGCGATCAAGGGCGATCTGGAGCGCGCAAAGCCCCTGCCGATCTTCTTCACGTGGCATCCCTCGGACGAATCGACAGCGCTGATCGTAACCGAGGAGCCCGCGTTCATCTTCTCCAAGACGAAGTTTCTGGTCATATCCGGACCGATCGCCAAGAGCGACCGCAAGCGAGGGACGGCGAAACCCGCCGCGTCCTGACTTGTGTCAGCCGGCGGTCCAGCCGAGATCGCCAGGCGGCACTATGCGCAGACGCTTTCCCGGCATGGCCCGACGCCGCTTGGCGTCGACTGGCAGAACGTCGCTTCGCAATATCTCCGCTTCGTTCAGCTTGCGAAACTCGTCGATTTCGGCCGGCCCTTCAGCCTGAATGATTTCGGCTGCGGCTACGGCGCGCTGCTCGACTATCTCGATTTTCGGCATCCCGGCGCGAAGCTGGACTACCGGGGGATCGACATCGTCCCGGAGATGGTCGAGGCCGCGGCCGCGCGGCGCGCGGGCGACGAGCGTGCCACCTTCGCAATCGGTTCGAATTGCGGCGCGGCGGCGGACTATTCGGTGGCGAGCGGTGTCTTCAACGTGCGGCTCGGTTTCGACGTCGCTGGATGGGAGGACTATGTCGAGACGATCGTCAGCGAGTTGCGCGACAGCAGCAGGATCGGCTTTGCCGCAAACTTCATGCTGCCTCTCGAGTCCGGCGCCATGGAGGAGGGGCTCTATCGCACGCACCCGCAGCGCTGGGTCGACTTCTGCGCGAGCCGGCTGGGCTGCGTCGTCGAACTCGTGACGGATTACGGACTGCGTGAGTTCACGCTTCTCGCCCGCCTGCCGGAATAGGCTGTTCGTTGCCCCTCTGCTCCGCCGCGTCGAGCAAGCTCGCGTAGCCGGCCGCCCCGGAGACGTCGATCAGATCTGCGGCGTGCCGCAGCAGCGCGTCACGTTCGGACGACGGTGGGGCGTCTGGCGCGGGCAGCAGCGTCTCCGCGAGCGTGATCGTGGCGCGGCATTCGGCGAGGCGGGCGGCGCGCGCCTGCGCGATGGTGATCGCCTGACGTGCCACGTCGCCTGCGGCATCGATCATCCCCGCGCGGCGCAGCGCCTCGGCGAGATTCGCCAGCATGTCTGGTTCGTACTCAAGACCGACGCGGGCGTGGCGCGCCATGTCGACCGCGGCCTGCAGCCGGTCGGCCGCGCCGTCATTGTTCCCGGCAAGGGCTGCCGCGATGCCCTCACAGGCCCCGGCGTAGACCGCGACATATGTGTTGTCAGCGGCTTTCGCGATCTCGCCGACCCTGAGCGCGTGGCGGCCGGCCATTGCGGCGTCGCCGGTGAGCCAGGCCAGTTCGACCAGTGCCAGATGGGGAATGAACTGGACCGCAGGGTCTGGATGTTCCGCCTCGCTGGCGATCAGACTTTCGAGCGCGGTTCTTGCCGCGTCGAACTCTCCCATCCGCACCTGGATGCGGGCGGCAAGGCTTGCCACCCAGCGTTCAACGCTGAAGCCGAGCAACTGCCGGTGGAAGCGGTCGATGTCGGCGATGCCGTCGAGCACCGCGCGGGCCGCAGCCGCGGCATCGCGCAGCCGGCCGGCGTAGCTGTAGGCTTGGCATAGAATCGCCCGGATCAGAGTGCGCTGGCTGAGGCTCTCGGCCGCCAGCGCATCGGCGCGCTCGACATGCTCGACATAGTCGTCGGCAGAACCAGACGCCGCGATGATGCGTCCATAGCTCGCGATCAGCAGGATCTCGCCGGCCCGATTGCCGGTCTCGCGGGCGAGCGCAAGCGCGGCTTCGGCATAGGGCGCGGCTTCAGCCACGCTCATGCCTTCGCGCCAGCCGAAGGCGACGATCTGGCCGCCCGCCATGATGCGCAGCACGTCGGTGGAGGAGGAACGCGGCTCGTGTTCGAGCAGCGCCAGCACCTTTCGCCAGAGATTGAGCGCCTGCCGGGCGTGCGTGGTGCCGATCCACAGTGCGGCGCGGACCGCATAGGTCGCAGCTGTGGAGAATTCTCCCGCCGCCTCGAAATGGTGGGAGACGAGATCGGCATACTGATCGAGCCGGTTGTGATGGAAGCGCTCGATCGCCTTGGCCACCAGCGCGTGCTGGGCGGCGCGCTTGGCCTTCAACTGCATCGCGTAGGCGACTTCCTGGATCAGCGGATGGCGGAAGGCGAAACCTTCGCTGCCATGGCGCCTGACCTCCTTGCGGATGAGGTCCGCCTCGCAGAGCCGATCGAGGACGGAATCGAGTTCGGAACGCTCGATGCCGGCGACCTGTTCGAGAACGGGCAGGGGGAATTCGCGGCCGATCGTGGCGCCGAACTGCAGGATCGCCTTGTCGGTGTCGCGCAGCCGGTCGATGCGTTCGCCGATGACGCTCTGGACCGTGGCGGGCAGCGTCTCGGCTCCAGAACTGCCAAGAGTGAGCGCGCCAGGCCTGCCGACAAGAGCGCCGCGGTCGATCAGCGACCGCACCAGTTCCTCGGCGAAGAACGGATTGCCGCCGCTGCGCTCGGCGATCTGCCGGGCAACCGGGAGCACGGCGGAATCCGTGCCGACAAGGCCGGCGACCAGCGCTTCGGCATCCTCTTGGCCAAGCTCGGCAAGGCGGATCTCGCTGAATGTCGCCGAGGCGGGCCATGGCGCCCGGTAGACCGAGCGGTAGGTCACAACGAGCAGGATATGCGTGCCGGCGACGGCCTCGACGAGGGCCGACAGGAAGTCGCGACTGCCTTCGTCGAACCAGTGCAGGTCTTCGACGATGAAGACGGAATGCTTTCGCCCGCCCGCCCGGATCAGATTGCCGACAGCCTTGACCAGCCGGGCCTGACGGACTTTCGGATCGGCCTGCTGGGAGGGTGACTTCGCGCCGACGCCGAGGAATTCCGAGAGGATCGGGATTTCGTCCTCCAGCGCGACGTCGAGCACGGCGATGCGGGTCGCGATGCGCATGCGCGTCGTCTCGACATCGTCCTTGGGCTGGATCTGGAAGAAGGCGCGCAGGAATTCGAGCAGCGACTGCAGCGCGCCGGAATAGTCGTAGGGCGAGGCGCGCGCCTCGATGACGGGAACGCCATCGGCGCGGCATCTTTCGGCGAATTCGAAGCAGAGTCGGCTCTTGCCGACGCCGGGCGGCGCAGTGATCGCGATGCAGTTGCCTTCGCCGAGCCGCGCGCGTTCGAGCGCCGCGTCAAGCCTGGCGCGTTCCGCGGTCCGGCCTCGCAGCGGCGCAAGTTCCGATGTGCGGAAGGACTCGCTCGTCTCGGCGGGCTTTAGCCCAAGCAGTTGATAGACGCCGACAGGCTCGGAAAAACCCTTTGCCTCGCGCATGCCGAGCAGGATGGCGTCGCAATAGGGCCGCACAAGCTTATGGGTAACCTCCGTCATGCAGATCGTGCCGGGCGTCGCCATGTGTTCGAGCCGGCTGGCGAGGTGGATCGCCGCCCCATAAGCGCCGGCCTCCTTCGTCTCCTCGATCGTGAGCCCCGAGATCACCTCGCCGGAATGAATGCCGACGCGCACCACCATGTTGTTTTCGTCGAGCGAACGGCGCATGGCGAGCGCCGCCTGGCAGGCCTGCAGGGCATGGTTCTCCTGCGCCCGGGGCACCCCGAACAGCGCCAGCACCCCATCGCCCATGGTGCGCAGCACGGTGCCCTTGTTCTGCCGGACCGCGGCGCTCATGCGATCGATGGCCGGCGGCAGATAGGTAAGCGCCGCCTCGAGGTCGAGACTCGAGATCATCGCGGTCGAGCCGACGATGTCGGCAAAAAGCACGGTGGCGAATTTGCGCTCGGCGGACGGCTCGGATCGCTCGAGCCCGGTGCCGCAGAAGTTGCAGAACCGCGCGTTCGGAGCGTTCGGCGTTCTACATTTCGTGCAGATGATCGCGATGCGCATGCCGCACGCGCCGCAGCTTTCGTCCGCCTCCGACGTCTCGCCGCGACAGTGCGGGCATTGCATGGACAAGGCTTCGTTGCTCGCTTCACCCGGGAGAGCCACGCTACATAATTCCCGGGCGACTTGTCGACAGCCAGGCGCAAAGCGGCCATCCGGGCCGCCCGCGCGGCGCACGATCAAGATTGCTGCACTGCAACATTCGGGTTGCATCGCGGCCGACGTGAATAAGTATGACAATACGGTGCAAGCTGTTGACGTTGCGCGGTTTTCTAACCTATCCTCCGGCCGCGTGAAAATACCCGCTGGGGGCGAGCCGATCGCGCTCTTCTCACATCGGTTGCAGGCGCATGGGCAGGAACAATATTGATACCGGCACGGGCCGGCTACTGGGAGGATAGACCGTGATTGATGAACTGATCGAGGAATCCAGGACGCGTCGCGACGTGTTCAAGGCCGTCGGCGCAACGGCGCTGGCAGGCGCACTGTTTGGCATGGCCGGTTTTGATCCCGCCATGGCGCAGGAACTGAAGCCTTCCGGCAAGCCGCTGAAGGCCGCCATGAGCAACGCCGGCCTGCAGGCCAGCTGGTGCGCACAGGGCAAGCAGGCAGCTGAAGCCTGGGCCAAGCTGATGAATGTCGAGATCACCTGGTTCGATGGCGAGCTTTCCGCCACCAAGCAGCGCTCGGCCATCGACAACATGGCGACCCAGCAGTGGGATTTCGTCGCAATCCAGACGTTCGGCATCGGCACGCTGAACGATCCCATCAAGAAGGTCATCGATGCCGGCACGCCGGTCATCACCATGGACACGATGATGGCGCCGGAAGGCCAGCTCGCCATCCACACATTCATCGCACCGGACAACGTCATGATGGGCTCGGTGGTTGCCGACCAGCTGATGAAGGCGATCGGCGGCAAGGGCAACGTCGTCATGACGCAGGGCGCGCTCGGCCACACCGGCGCACAGGGCCGCGCCAAGGGCTTCCAGCAGGTCGTCGCCAACTACCCCGACGTCGTGGTGGTTGACGAGCAGCCGGCCGACTGGGACGTGACCAAGGTCGCCCGCATCTGGGAATCGCTTCTCACGAAGTACCCGGACCTCGCTGGCGGCTTCTTCCACAATGACGACATGGCGCTCGCCGCAAACAACGTCATGAAGGCCAAGGGCCGCGAAGGCATCATCATCGCAGGCGTCGACGCCATGCCGCCGGCAGTGGCCGCCGTTCTCGACGGCACCATGCTGGCAACCGTGCGCAACCCCTCCTGCCGCATCCACGGCTGGTCGATCGCTGCCGGCGTCGCCGCTGTCATGGGTGGCGAGAAGCCGGGTTCGGGCATTCCGAACTACATCCTGGCCGACGGCCCGGTCATCACGAAGGATACCGCACCGGGCCATCTCTGGCTGCAGAAGAACTTCCTGATCTGATCGGCTGGAACATTGGCTGAACAGGTAGAAATAATGGCCGGGGGCTCGCAAGAGCCCTCGGCCAACGCTTCCGCGGCAGCGGAAGGGACTCCGATCCTCGAGATGATCGGCGTGTCGAAGACGTTCGGCGGCATTCATGCCCTGAAGGACGTCGATTTTTCGCTTCGGGCGGGAGAAATTCACGGACTGGTCGGCGAGAACGGTGCCGGCAAGTCGACGATGATGAAGATCATCGCCGGCGTCTATCACGGCTTCGAGGGCGAGATGCGCATCGCCGGCAAGCCGATCCAGCTCAATTCACCGCATGACGCGCTCTCCAACGGCATCGGCATGGTGCACCAGGAACTGTCCGTGGTGCCCGACCTTACCGTGGCCGAGAACGTGTTCCTTGGCATGCAGCCGGTGTTTGCCGGCGGCGTGATCGACTGGGCGCGCATGAAGAGCGAGGCAAAGACCCAGCTTGCCAGCCTCGGCCTCGAGATCGACCCCGGCGCCCGCATGGGCAGCCTGCCGGTCGGGCTGCAGCAACTGGTCGAACTGTCGCGGGTGCTGTTTTCCGGCGCCCGGATCATCATTCTCGACGAGCCGACCTCGGCCCTGTCGCCGCCGGAAGTTCAGCGCCTGTTCGCGGCGCTGCGGCGGCTGCGGGAACAGGGCCGCACCATCGTCTTCATCTCGCACTTCCTCGATGACGTGGTGGAGATTTCCGACCGCGTCACCGTGTTCCGCAATGGCCGCAAGGTGATCACCGAGGCGACGTCGGCGCTCACCAAGGACAGCATCATCTCTCACATGATCGGCCACGGCTCGGCCGACATGCATATGGGCGAGAGCGCGGAGCTTTCGGCCGACGATTCGCGACCCATCGTCTACCAGGCGAGCGGGCTGAACGACGGCGCCATGGTCCGCGACATCTCGCTCTCGCTGCGCAAGGGTGAAATCACCGGTGTCTATGGCTTCATGGGCTGCGGCCAGGTCGAATTGGCGCGACTTCTGTTCGGCAAGGGCAGGCTGCTCGACGGAAAGATGACGCTGGATGGCAAGCCCGTGCATTTCCGCACCACGGCCGCCGCGCGCCGCGCCGGCATCGCTTTTGTGCCGGAGAGCCGGGGCATGATGCTGTTCCGCACCGAACAGGTCTACAAGAACGTGTCGATCGCCATACTCGGCCGAATCAACCGGATATTCCTGCGCCCGCAACGCGAACGCGAAATCACGGAAACCCATATCAAGGACCTGCAGATACGCCCGCCGCGCGCCGACATTGCGCTGGGCAGCCTGTCGGGCGGCAACCAGCAGAAGGTGGCCCTCGCCAAGTGGCTGACCTACCTGCCGAAGGTGCTGATCCTGTCGGAGCCGACGCGCGGCATGGATGTCGGCGCCAAGGAGGACGTCATCCGCATCGTCAAGTCGCTGCGCGACCGCGGCGTGGCGGTGCTGATCCTGTCGACCGAACCCGAGACGATCCTGACGCTGGCCGACCGCGTGACCGTCTTGAAGCGGGGCAGCGTCGCGCGCGAGTTCACCCGCGGCCACATCGCCAAGGCCGACCTTCTGGGCGCTGCATGATGACCATCCTGCCAGGCCCGCTTGCGCCATCTTTCAGAAAAACCAGAAACACCGGGTACTCGACATGAGCGTCACCGAAACCGCGCGGCCCTTCAACATGAAGCGGTTCATGGCCGAGCAGATGCGCAACATCGCGCCGGTCTTCACGCTGATCGTGCTGATCATCTTCTTTTCGACGCAGGCGCCGAGCTTTCGCACCGTCGACAACATGATGAACATCCTGAGCCAGGCGTCCATCACCGGCATCATCGCCGTCGGCCTGACCTTCGTCATCCTGACCGCCGAGATCGATCTGTCGGTCGCGGCCATCGCCAATGCCATCGGCATCGTCGTCGCCTATTTCACCATCCAGCCGGACTATGTGAACATTGCCAACATGCCCGTGCATGGCATCGTGGCCATCTTCCTGACGCTCGCGGCCTGCCTGGCGCTGGGACTGGTGACCGCCTTCGGGGTCACCGCGGTGGGCATACCCTCCTTCATCATGACGCTTGCCATGATGCAGATCGCCAACGGCGTCTCGGCCATGCTGATCCGCGGCCAGATCGCCTATACCTTCCCCGATCCGGTCACGTTTCTCGGTTCAGGCACGATACTGGGCATCAAATCGTCAATCGTGGTGTGCATCCTGTTCCTGCTCGTCGCCCATCTCGTGCTGACCTACACGCGCTTCGGCCGCTACGTCTACATGGTCGGCGGCAACCGCGAGGCGGCCGAATACTCGGGCGTCAACGTCAAGATGATCATCGCCTCGGTGATGATCATCTCGGCCATGTGTTCCGGCGTCGCCGGCATGCTCGGTGTCGCCTATTTCGGCTCGGCGCAGCAGAACCAGTTCGACAGCTTCCTGCTCGATGCGATTGCGGCCGTCGTGGTCGGCGGCACCAGCCTGTTTGGCGGGCGCGGCGGCATCGGCAACACCATCATCGGCCTGATGGTGCTCGGCGTCCTCAACAACGGGCTCGACCACATCCAGATCGACAGCTTCCTCAAGATCCTGATCCGCGGCCTGATCCTGCTCGCCGCGCTCGTGATCAACGTCTACGCCCAGAAACTCAGGGAAAGTACCAGGGACTGACGGGGGAAACGGGGCCGGTCTTTGCCCCAAGGCGACGAGGGACAAGCGGAGAGGCATTCCTCGCCCGCGTTCACTCGGTTCGGGTTCCGGGGCATCCTCGGTACTTGTAGCGTCCTGAAACCGGCGATCGGCAACAGAGCGATCGCCGGGTCACCTGGTCACTGCCCCGCGGCGTCCTTCCCCTCTTCAATGTGTTCCTGCGCGTCCTCGAGGTCTTCCGGCGCCGGCTGGTCGCGTTCCTGGACGGCGGCCGCCTGGGGCTGATGGCACAGTTCGACGAGGATCGGGAAATGGTCCGAGCCGATGTCGTCCAGTCTGCGGAAGTTGGCGAGCGCCCACTCCTGCGAGGCAAAGAGATGGTCGAGCGGCCATTTCATGAACGGCCAGTCGGCGTTGAACGTGGCAAAGAGGCCGCGACCGATGCGCGGGTCGAGCAGTCCGCTGATCTTCTGAAAGAGGGTCGTTGTCAACGACCACGCGACGTCGTTGAGATCTCCGGCGACGATTGCCGGCGTGACGGCCTCCGCGGCTTCCTTGGCGACGATGAGCAGTTCGGCATCACGCTCGTCGGTATCGTCGCCCGGGCGCGGCGGCGCCGGGTGGACCCCCCAGAGCGTGAATTCCGCGCCATCCGGCAGTGCCACGCGCGTCCGGATCGACGGTATGTCATCGTCGAGAAGATAGCGTATCTCGCCGCCGTCAAGCGGTAGCCTGGAGTAGAGGGCGAGGCCATAGGTGTTGGAGAGCGGCTCGATGATGGACGACGGGTGGGACCGCGCCAGTCCGGCGATCTCACCTGCCCACCATTGGTCGACCTCCGTGAGAAGGATGATGTCGGGATCGGATTCGTCTACAATCCGCAGCAAGGAGCGGGAATCGCGATTGTCTTGCAGGACGTTCGCCATGAGAAAGCGGACGTCCCTCCCGGCCGCGCAGGTGTCTGCCGCCACCATCTGCTTCGTCCACACGGCCGTATAGGGCAGGATCATCCACACCTGCCATGCAAGCGCGATGACAGACACGCCAGCTATCAGAACAGCCGTGGTTCCGCGTCGTATGGCCCACCAGTAGACCAAGAGTGCCGCGACCAGCACCAAGGCAATCTGCAGGCGCGGAAAATCGAAGATGCGGATCCACCATTCGTCGGATTCGGCAAGCGGCAGCGCCGTGGCGGCCGACATGAGCAGGCAGACGATGGCGGCACCCCAGCTGATCCACGTTCTCAACGTTGGACACTCCCCTCGGTTGGGGTCGCCGTCTCCTGGTCGAGATAGTCGTGCACGTAGACGAGGCCGACGATGGTCATCAACGCCGCTGCAAGGGGCGTGGCCAGAGCGAGGCCGAGGATTCCGAAGAGCACGCCGAACAGAAGCTGCACTGAGATGACGAGCGCCGGTGGCAGCGCCACCTTCTCCTGTTGGATAAGGGGCGTGACCACGTAGCTCTCCAGCGCCTGTACGCCGACATAGATCGCCAGCACCAGGAGGACGGTCGACTGTCCTTCAGGGAAGGCCAGCAGCAATGCGGGAGCGGCAGCCAGCACCGGGCCGATATTGGGAATGAAGGCAAGCACGCCCGCGACGAGGCCGAGCGCAAAAGGTAGCGGCACGCCCGCGACCCAGAGGCCGAGTGCCGTCAGGACACCCACCAGGGCCATCGCCATGAGCTGGGCCGACAGCCAGTCGCGCAGCGTGCCCGCGACAGCCCGCAGCACAGTGTCGCCGCGCTCGCGCAGCGAAGGCGCCAGAAGCAGTGTGAGGCCACGACGGTACACCTTGGGGTCAAGCGCACCATAAAGCCCGATGAAGAGGATGATGACGAAATTGCCCAGCGCTCCGAACGTCGAGGACACAGCCGACATGGCCGCCGTTCGGCCGTCCGAGGAGAAAAAGGTATCGGGCGCGAGCCGATCAAAGAGGGCGGGTCCCCACGAATATTCCTCGATCCGCTCACGAAAGGTCTCGAAGGCTTCTGGAATCCGGCGGGTCAGTTCATCGATCTGTTCGCCGACGGACGGTGCGACCGCTGTGCCGAAGGTGCCGATTGCAATCGCCACGCCAAACAGGAACAGGCCGATGCCCCATCCATCGGCGATTCCGAGGCGGGTCGCAATCCAGTGCCCGCAGCCATTGAGCAACACCGCCAGCAGAATGCCCGCAAAGACGATCAGCAACACGTCAGGCGCCAGCAGCAGAAGCGTGGCCAGCATGCCTGCGAGCGCGAGCAGCGATATGGAGCGTCTCATCATGGTCCCTCAAAGACCGACAACGCTCCCGGCGATAATCCGTTGCGGATGGAAGGCCGCGGCCGCCGTTCGGAGTGACGAGGCGCAGCAGCGCCCGCCTCGACCGAGCTGACCACGGCGCGACCCGATGCACGCGCCGGCGGCGAGGGCGATGCCCTGCGCCAGGCGCTGGAGCCGCAATCTTGCGGACAAGCGGACAAGCCGGTGCCAACGGTATGGCAAAACGCCGAACTTGTGCTAACCCGCCACTCGAACAAGCAAAGGAGTGCACCCGTGAGCGAGCCGACCGTCGCCGAGGCTATCGACAGCATCTATGCATCGCTCCGCTCGGACAATGCCGATATCGACGCACATATCGCGACCCTCAAGGCAGCGATGAAACGGGAGGGAACGAAGGAGGCCGTCTTCGATCCGACCAGGCTGGCACAGAACAACCGTTCCGGGCGCAAGCTGATGCAGGCCTACTTTCGGCAGCGCGGCGTGGGCGTGACGTTTTCGGCCGGGTAGGTCTCCCGGCTCGACTACGGCCATGCAAAGCTACGCCGCCCGCAAGACACGAGCCGCCCCCGGGCGGCGGCGGAGCTACCGCGTCGATCGGCTGTTGTGTCCCTTGCTGTTTTCCGCATACTGGCGGCCTCCTTCAGCGGGAAGAGGCAGGATGAAAAGGACGATCACGACGCTGTCGCTCGCCGCCTTCGTGGCTGCAATTGCCGCGGTCCAGGCGCCGCCCCAGGCCGCCGCCGCGGCGCCGAGCAGCGACTTCTGCAAGAAATGGTACAAGGACATCCGCTCCAAGCCGGCAAAGCGCGCCATGGCGCTTTCGACGGACGGCAAGATCTGCCACTCGGTCTGGGGCGAGAGCAGCCAGGCCGCCGCCGACCGCAAGGCGGTCGCCGGCTGCCAGGACAATGGCAAGCGCACATGCACGGTCGCGCGGCGCTGAGGCGCGCCCGGCCTGCCTTTCCCGGCAGCCACACTCTTTGCGCAATCGCCGGCTAGGGTCGCGCAACGGCAACAGGGGTGACCGGGGCTTGGGCGGAAGGCTGTCAGCGTTTTTCCTTATGGCCACACTCGCCGCGCTGGTGGTGGGTGCGGGAAGCGCTTGGGCCGAACGGCGCGTGGCGCTGATCATCGGCAACAGCGCATACGAGAACCTGGCAGTGCTCGGGAACCCGACCCGCGATGCCGCGCGCATGGCCGAACTACTGGCCGCCAACGGTTTCGAGATCATGCCCTGCGGTCAAGACCGCGCGGGCTGCCACGACCTCGACCGCGGCGCGATGCTCGATGCGCTGGAGGATTTCCGCGACAGCGCCGACGGCGCCGATCTGGCGCTGGTGTTCTATGCCGGGCACGGGATGCAGACCGCCGAGGGCAATGTGCTCGCCCCGACCGACATCGAGATATCCTGCGAGGACTGGCGCGCCCGACGCGCGGTCGTGCTCGACGACGTGCTTGCAGCCATGGCCGGCGCGCGCGAGAAGATCGTGGTCCTCGACGCCTGCCGCAACGATCCCATGAAGGCGCAGCAATGCCTGCAGCGCGGCGCGCGCCCGCTTTCCTTCGGCAGCATCGCCGTGCCCGACAGCACGGCGCGCTTCCTGCTCGTCACCTCGACGCAGAACGGCCAGGTGGCGCAGGACGGTCCGCCCGGCGGACACTCGCCATTCGCCGAGGCGCTGTTCCATGTCATGGCGCAGGAACCCGGCCAGCGCTTCGACCAGCTGTTCGACCGCGTCACCAAGCGCGTTGTCGAGCGCACGGCTGCCGCCAACTTCACGCAGGTGCCCGAAACGCTGATCCGCGGCGGCGCGCCGGAAGTCTGCCTCGCCGCCGGTGGCTGCGAAGCGGAAGGGGAGGCAGCGAGCCTGCGCATCGAGATCGCCGCATTGAAGGCAGCCAACGCGCGCAACCAGGACTATGAGGCGATCGTCGTGGCGCTCCTGGAGAATGCCGGCTACGGCGACCTCGACACGATTCCCGAGGACGAGCGCCGCCGCTTCTTCGACGGCATCATGGCGGCAGGGCGGTCGCTGGCGGGCAAGGGCGCAGAAGGCGAGGTGGCGCTGGCCGCGCTGCGCACCGGAGAGACCGAGGCGGCCGAGGCGGTGTTCCAGCGTGATCTGGACAGCGCGCGGCAGGCGGCCGCGGCCGAGCAGCGCCGCGCTGCCGACAGCGCGCGACATCTCGCGGCACTGGCGCGGCCCTCCGACAGCGGCAAGGCGGCGCGCTACTATGCGCAGGCCGCCGAACTCGATCCTACGAACGCGCAGAACTGGATCGACATGGCCGAACTGTCTCTGGCGACCGGCGAGCGCGGCGCGGCGGAAATGGCCTACCGCAAGGCGGCGGCGCTGGCGCACGACGGCAAGGCAAGCCCAGAACAGCGTGTCTGGGCGTCCGAGGGCCTCGCCGACATGGTGTGGGCGGCTGGCGACACGCAAGCGGCGGCGACGCTCTACCGCGAGGCCGCTGCCGCTGCCCGCGAGGGTCTCGCCCAAGAGCCGTCCAATGCCGCATTGAAGCGCGGCCTGATCGTCACCCACTACAATATCGGCCATCTCGATCTCGACCATGGCAAGTATGACGAGGCGCTCGCAGCATTCCGGGACGGAATGGCGATCGCCGGCCAGCTGGCCACCGAGGAGCCGCAGAACCTGCTCTGGCAGTTCGACCTCGGACGCGGCGAGGAGCGCATCGGACGCGCGCGGCAGGCGATGGGAGAGCTCGACGCAGCCCGCGCAGCCTATGCGCGCAAGCACGACATCATGTCCGCCGTGCTGGCGCAGGATCCGACCGGTGCCACCTGGATCCGCGACCTGTCGCTGGCCGACGAGTTTCTCGGCGACATCGACCTTGCCGAGGGCAGGGCGGACGCAGCGGTGCAGCGATATGAGGCGAGCCTTGCCCGGATGATACCGCTGCGCGACGCCGACGCGGACAACACTGACCACCAGCGTTTCACGGCGGTGACGCATCTGAAGGCGGGCGACGTGCTGGAGAGCCAGGGCCGGCTGGACGCCGCGCGCGCGCATTTCCGCGCCGGCATGGCGGTCAGCGAGCGGCTGGTCGCGCGCGACCCTGGCAATGGGCAGTGGAGCTGGGACCTGTTTCGCGCCTACCAGCGCATGGCCACCTCCACGCCGCCGGGCACAGACTGGCACGCCAAGGCTTTGGCGGTGATCGAGCGCATGGAAGCCAACGGCATACTCGACGCTGGCAACCGCCAGTGGCTCGCCATTTCGCGCGAACGCCTCGAAGCCAGCCGGGCGCAGAGCGACTGAGGGCGATCGGCGCGCGCGGCCTCGCGAAGCGCACGATCGGCCCTTCGGCGCTGACCATCGTTAGGGAGAGGATTGAAACCGCTGCCGGATGCCCGATCGCGATCTCGATCGTGAGCTTCACCAGGACCCATGGCAGTATCGCTACGAGCAATGACCAGCCGAAGCATGGCTGATGCCAGTCGGCAGAGAAGCGACAGCTGAACCGTCAAGTGACCGGGTAGAAGCGCAGGGCCCTTAGCCATTCCAGGCGGGCAGCCGCCGGCTTCACTTGAGCGCCCGAAGCGCCGCTGCCTCCGCGTCTGGCGAAAGCAGACTGCCTGCAGACAGCGCCTCCAGGTAGGCATCGATGGGTTCGGCCGACGAAGCAGGCACGAAAGCATCCGTCCGCGATGCCACGAGCATGGCGAAGCTCGTCTTCCACGACCCATCCGAGAAGCATGCCACCGAAATGCTCGACAGCCTGTCGGGCTGGGCAATCTCGAATTCGCGGCAGGTCGTGGCGCCGATCAGAAACGTGCCGACGACTTCGATTTCGCCATGGCCGCCGGCCAGTTTCTGCCTTTCGCCGGCGGGGGCCGACGACAGATGCGCCGACACCTCGCCTTCGATGGGCGATCCGATCGCGGCAAGCGCAGTCTGTCCGGTCTGTGAAAGACCGAGCGTGTAGCCGCCCGCAGCCATTGCCAGCGCGGCGGCCACCGACGCTGCAGCCAGAAGCCGTAGCCGTTGCGGCGCATTGCTGTTGGCCGCAGCCGGAATCATGCGCTCCACGCGCGGTTGCGCCGCAGCGGACTTTGCCACCATCGCCTCGATGCGGGCGGTCAGATCGTGGTTGGCCGGCATGGCCGGCCTCTGCTCGAAAGCGCGCCGTGCGAGGCTCCGCGTCTCCCGGAAGACCTCGATTCGCTGCGCCAGAACAGGGTCCGCGGCACGATCGCTCTCGATCTCGGCGTCGAGGTCGGGCGTCAGTTCTCCGTCGGCATACGCCATCAGCATTTCGTCGGAATAGACCCGCCCGCCCATCATGAATCCTCTTTCGAACTGTCTGAACGGATGCCGGCGCCGTTTATTCCCACCGCCCGTGCAATTGCCTGCCTTGCGCGCGCGAGCCGGCTCATGATGGTGCCGATCGGGACTTCAAGCGTCTCGGCAGCCTCGCGATAGGAAAACTCCTCCACGCAAACGAGTATCATGACCTCGCGCTGGTCGGCCGGCAGCGCACCGATCGCGTCCCATACCTTGCCGAGCACGAGCCTGGCCTCGACCGTCCGCTCGTCCGATCCGGCGATGGTGTCCTCGATGTCGGCAATGTCCTGATGCGGGCCGGCCGTGCGTTCCCGCCGCATCTGGTCGATCCAGAGATTGCGGATGATGCGGAAGATCCAGGCATCGAACCGCGTTCCGACCTGGAACGAGGTGGCGTTTGCCAGGGCGCGCTCACAGGCGAGCTGCACGATGTCGTCGGCCTGCGCAGCCGAACGGCACAGCGACAGCGCAAACCTGCGCATGTTCGGCAGGAAAGCGACCAGCTGGGTGCCGATGATGTGAACAGCGTCTGACATGATCCAATGCGATAGGATCTGGCGTAGTGCACGGAATAAAACAAGTGTGGCGCCGTTCATCGCACACTGGCGGAGTGTCCAACGGGAGAAAACGCGTGACGCACAAGGTCTGGAACGCTCTGTGCGCGGCACTTGCCTTCTCGGTCGCGCTCGCTGCTGGGCCTGAACGCCATGCGCAGCCGGGCGGCATGACCGTGATGTCGATCGCTCACGCCGACGATGATGATGGCGACGACGGCGGCGGCGGCGTTTCCGCTGGCGGCGGGACGCGTCAGGGGGGCAGCAGCGGTTCCGCGAGCCGGCTGCGCAGCAACCGGACCCTGATGCGCAGTTTTCGAGGCATCTTCGGACAGGAGCGCCGATCGACGCGACGCAGCAAGGCCCGTGCGGCACCGTGTTCCTGGCCTATGTCGACCAGGTGCTGGTTCCGACCCTGTCCAAGGGCGACGTCGTCGTGATGGACAACCTGCCCGCACACAAGGCGGCCGGTGTTCGCGACGCAATCGAGGCGGCA
>Ga0209902_100131_pt1 | contig 136970 bp, 110 predicted proteins | sample FECB27metaG_FD_188304 | JGI IMG/M metagenome (GOLD analysis project Ga0209902, IMG submission 188304) | Cyanobacterial communities from the Joint Genome Institute, California, USA - FECB-27 (SPAdes) (version 2) | ecosystem: Environmental > Aquatic > Thermal springs > Hot (42-90C) > Microbial...
AGATTGAGCGATGCTGGTCTTGGCTCAAAAGTCGAATTCGCAAGCAACTCGACCAGTTTGATTGTCTACGCGATGCCATGGAGCATGTTCTACACCTGGCGTCCTAACCGCCCTGGCGCCTGCTATACCTTAAAGATATTTAGTTAGCGGAAAATAAACTATCAGTCAAAAAAATCCAACAATTTTATAAAAAAGATGACACTTCTTAAAGAAGTTTGTTATATTTGTTTACATAAGGTAACAGACCTTAAACAATTCAGCTTGGAGTGCCGACGATGACAAACGCAACAAAAGTTACTGCTCCCGTAATCGAAGATCGCAATGCTTGGCGTTGGGGTTTCACACCTCAAGCAGAAATTTGGAACGGTCGCTTGGCAATGATTGGCTTCTTAGCAGCCGCTCTGATTGAAGTGTTTTCTGGTCAAGGTTTCCTACACTACTGGGGCATCCTGTAAGTTTTAAGACTACGGATTGCTTGTAAATAACTAACTAAAGGTAACGAAACTTAGGGAATTCTCTTTGGAGTGCCAACCATGACAAACGCAACAAAAGTTACTTCTCCCGTGATCGAAGATCGCAATGCTTGGCGTTGGGGTTTCACACCTCAAGCAGAAAATTGGAACGGTCGCTTAGCAATGATTGGCTTTTCAGCAGCCGCTTTGATTGAACTGTTTACTGGTCAGGGTTTCCTACACTTCTGGGGTATTCTGTAAGTTGTAAGACTACGGATTGCCTAGCACTAATAGATAAATGAATAACTAAAAAACCTGGAGCTACTAGAGACTTCCAGGTTTTTTAGTGTCTTTGTTCTTTTTCGCACTGATGAGTCATTTGTCTAAAACTCATAACAAATGACTCATAATTAATGATTAACGGATATACTCCTTGAGAACGCTGTTGCGATTCGGGTGACGTAACTTACGAAGTGCCTTCGCTTCAATTTGACGAATTCGTTCGCGAGTCACATTGAAAATTTGTCCAATTTCTTCTAAGGTCTTCATGCGACCATCATCCAAGCCGTAGCGCAGTCTGAGAACATCACGTTCGCGAGGACTGAGACTGTCGAGGACTTTTTCCAAGTCTTCCCGTAGGAGATTTTTGGAAACTTGGTCTTCTGGGGTTTCGCCATCCGATTCAATAAAATCACCCAGTCGAGAGTCTTCTTCTTTCCCAATAGGCGTTTCAAGTGAAATCGGCAGCTGTGCGGATTTAGCAATAAACCGCAGCTTCTCGATAGTCATTTCCATACGAGTAGCAATTTCTTCCTCGGTGGGTTTGCGACCCATTTCTTGAGAAAGCAGCTTAGTCGTTTTCTTAATTCGGGAAATGGTTTCGTAGAGGTGAACCGGAAGGCGGATAGTCCGGGATTGATCAGCGATCGCACGGGTGATTGCCTGACGAATCCACCATGTTGCGTATGTAGAAAACTTGTAGCCTTTTTCGTGGTCAAACTTTTCAGCGGCGCGAATCAAACCGAGACTGCCTTCTTGAATCAAGTCTTGGAAAGACAAGCCTCGATTCATATACTTTTTAGCAATTGAAACTACAAGGCGCAGGTTAGATTGCACCATCTTGTCTTTCGCTCTGCGACCAACATGCAGCCGATAACGAAATTGTGGCAACGGTATTTGTACTGCCTCTGCCCATTCACTGTCCTTAGGTTCACGAGCTAACTGCTGTGCAAGTTTTTCGCGTACTCGCTCTAATTCCAGTAAGTCGGCAATCTTCCGTGCCAATTCAATTTCTTCGTCTGCACGAAGCAGGCGAATTCGACCTATTTCTTGTAAGTAAAGACGAATCGAATCCTCGGTGTAATGCTTTTTCTTAGTTTGAGTCCGACGACGCGATTTAGCGGCTTTCCCAGACTTTGCGTCGTCCTCATCAGACTGAGGCTCTAAAAATTCATCGAGTTCGCCCTCATCGCCCGTCAGCAAGTCCTCTTCGTCATCAATCAAGAGTTCTTCTAACTCAATCTCAGGCTGATTCATTATTTCTAGCTCATCAGGCTGATATATGTTTTCGAGTACGTTGTTAGCCTGGTTCATGCCGCGTTCCTCATGCTCCTTGCAGAATCAATTACTTAAGATGTGTTTGCCGCTCTTAAAGTGAGCTATTTACCAACAGAAAACAGGGTTTTTGGTTATTTTGCCTAAGATTTTGTTGGAATTTTGACACCTTCTTCATGGAGTTTTACCTTGTAAGGGCAGGCTCCTTGAAGGGAAATTCCTATTCTTAGTCAATGCCATCTATGTTGCCGAGCAACATCCGTTTTAACTAGCTGGTCTAAAAAAGACTCCGGACTGCTAAAAAAAAATTTACTACTCCATACAAATGAATATGACTGTTGGGAGATTCTTTTGTAAAGACTGTTCCGATTGTAGCCTGTTTCACAGAAATTGCACTGTCTTTGTGTGCTAACCATGAACTCATTAAGCAAGTTTAAGCGTATTCTACGAAAGTTAAGACATTGAAAAAGACACCCATCCTTTTGTATTTTCTCCAAAACTTTTTGGAATTGCAGTGGTATTCTCATTTCAATTAATGTTAGGTACACCTGCTGACATCTCGTTCAATGTATTACGTAGAACAATCTTTACTTAGAAACAGCATATCTTTTGCCTTCAAGTGAGAAAAATGCTTATACCAATTTTTACACTTTCTTCACAAGTTACCGAGTGGAGTTCCGTTCGCCATATCACGAAAACCTAGTCACAAAAGACTTGTTTAAGGCGGCTTTGTGCTTTCTTCCATTAGGCGTAGCATAGGCACCATGAATGCAAATTGAATAACGGTGGTGGTTTTTTGCTCTCACTTAACTTTGTTCTACCAATTGTCTTAACTTAGGAGTCAAGACTTTAGCAGAATCAGCTAAATGGCTAAGCAACTTTTCGATCTAGCCAGTCCGGTCTTAATCACACGTTAGCGCACTGTTGAAATTTCCACCTTATGAATCTTGACAAACTTTTCTTATTGTATACAAAGCTATTTTAATCAATCCAAAAAGGATTTGACAGTTAAGACTATCGATATTAACCTACTTAACGCCCAATTTCATAAAACGAATGCAAAATATACTATAGCCTGCTACAGGGCGCTAGAGAAACATATTTAACAAGATCACCTGAGAGTTGATCGCCATCGTCTGATAACTTTGGTTAATACTACCACCCCCTTTTTGCTTGCTGGCAATGTTGGGAAAATGGGATGAAGTTGGGCGTGGGCGTTGGACAGGGGTAAAGCGAACCATCGTCGGCAAGCGCTTGCATAAAGCAGCTTTTCGCAAGATATTGCGGTGGCGAGTCAGATAAAGCTAACAACAATATACGGATATACTTTGGATTGAGTAGAGGAATTAAATGTAAAAAAATATACTTTAAACTTGAGAAATTAGCTATTGTCTCAAATTTGAATAATAAACAATTTTTATAATTGGAAGAAGTAACTTTGAATATTTTATATCTAAGCTTTATAAGCTAGATTGCCAAAGTTTTTAGTAGGGGTGCAAGGAGCGAAGACATACAGCCCTACACCCTAATTAAAAAATGGCTGCCTTGTTTGTTTAATTAGAGCCAAGACTTGCTGGAAAATTCGGAGGTAGAATAACCTTGTCCACTACGTGAACGACACCGTTACTAGCTGGAATGTCTGCCTGAATGACTTTAGCATCGTTCACGGTAACTGTACTGGTGGTAGTATTAACCTTTAGTGTCACAGGACTTCCCTCAACTGTTTTGACTTGTCCGGATGTCAGTTGGCTGGAAGTCACTTGTCCAGGTATAGCATGGTAGCCCAGAAGCTTGACTAATTGTTGTTTGTTTTCTGGTTTGAGAAGATTGTCTACTGTACCTTTTGGTAAAGCCGCAAAAGCAGCATCTGTAGGAGCAAAGACTGTGTAAGGTCCTTGTTCAACCATTTGTTTAGTTAAGTCTGCGGCAAGCAATGCTTTACTTAACGTTGTAAAAGACCCCTGAGTTGATGCTGACTGTGCTAGTTGAGCCAAATTTTTGCTTGCTGTTGGCGTAGTTGGCGTAGTCGGAGTTTGGGCAATTGGAGGAGCAGGTGTAGGAAGATTTGCTGGAGTTGCCGCAGTCTGAGGAGCGGTTGTATTCTCTACAGTAGGTTGACCACAAGCAGGCAAAGCAAGGAGACTACCCGCACTCATAACGCTAAACAATGCTTTTCTTAAAATGCTTTTGCTCGCTTTCATGCTTAATATGTATTGTTAAATTAAATGTTTGACTTTTAACAAAATTTAATAAAGTGAGTGAAATCGTCCCTCAGCCTTAAGACATAGATGGGAAAATCTTTCCAAAATACGTTGATTTTTTAGCAAAATCTTGCAGTCGGCAACACAAATCCAACGTCAATGCTTCAGGCGATAACGAAGCAACATGAAACCGTTGCTGTAGATTTTGCTATCGGTGAGTTCCAGCTCAGTTTCCTTGACGACACCGGAAAACAGCGGAATACCCGATCCGAGCAGTACCGGATTTAACTTCATGATGATCTCGTTGATTTCAGGAAAAAGCGTCGTAGCTAAGTCGCCGCCGCCGCAAAGCCAGATGTCTTTGCCCGTTTGCTTCTTCAATTCCCTAACCAACGCAACAGGATCTCCCAAGACGAGCTCAACATTCTCATCCGGGCTTTCTTTCATAGTGCGCGAAAAGAGATACTGCTTCATGTGCGGGTAAGGATTAGTCACACCAACCTTTAGCCCCACCTCGTACGTCCTTCGTCCCATCAAAACAACATCAAAACACTTGTTCCCGGCACGGACGTCCATTGCGTCACGAAGGTCAGCCGGAAAGGTCTCAGGAAAGGACTCGACCAAATCGGCGAAATCCTCGCCTTCGGTAGCAAAAAAATCAAACGAACCGTCAGAGCGGGCAATAAACCTATCAAAATTAATATGGGAGGGCGAGAACCCCTATGTTTTTAACCAGGGGATGAAGCCCGACCCAAAGGGCTTTAGCCCTGTGTATCTATTTCCCTTTTTGATTTTCAATATACCTTTTAACTACCTCTGTACTCACCTGACCTGTTGATGCGACAAAGTAGGTTGGTGTCCATAGAGCAGGTAGTTTTTTAAGTTCTGGAAATTCCTTTCTCAGGTAATGAGATGCTCTACCTTTAATCCACCTGGCAATGTCGGCAGGAGATTCGTGAGTGGGAGCGTTAATGAAGAAATGCACATGGTCTGGTTGAATTTCAAGTGCAATGAGTTTCCATCCATGTTCTTTTACTACATCAAAGATAATTTCTTGCAACCTCCTAGCTACGTCATTAACTAATACTGGTTTTCTGCGTTTTGGAACTTATTTGGTTGAGTTACCAACTGAAATTGCTTTACCCTTGCCAGAGTTTATAGATTCTGATTGGGTGAAAGAAGTTACGGTTAGACCGTATTATGGTGAGCTTTGGATTGATTGGGTAGTAGACGACGGGAAAGAACCTGTTAAGCACAATCCTAATCTTGACTATTCACAGGCATGGAGTTTTGACCACGGTGGAACAAACTGGCTAACTGGTGTTTCTACTCTAGGTAAGAGCCTAATCATTGATGGCAGAAAACTAAAATCAATGAACCAGGGTTATTGCCGTTTAGTTGCTAAATATAAGCAAGGTAAACCAGAATTTTACTGGGATTCCAACCTGGATAGAATTCAACGCCGTCGTAATAACCAAATGAGAGATGCTATTAATAAAGCTGCTAGGTTTATAATTAATCGTTGCTTAAATGATAGGATTGGCAACTTAGTTATCGGATGGAATGAAGGGCAGAAGAATTGCTCTAATATGAGTCAAGTAAATAATCAGAATTTTGTCCCCATTCCTACTGGGAGATTAATAGAAAGGTTAAAGCATCTTTGCAATGAATATGGAATTGTTCTAACAATTACTGAGGAAGCGCACACCTCAGTTGCGTCCTACTTAGATGGTGATACCCTCTACAAGCATGGTGAAAAACCCGCAGGATGGAAAGCATCAGGTCAAAGAGTAGAACGTGGATTGTACAAGACAGCAAAAGGGTTTTTAATCTCAGCAGATGCTCAGGCAGCAGCTAATATCCTCAAGAAAGTAGCCACACAGCTAGGTGTAAGTCTAGCCAAGGTGGGTAGGGTAGCCTTGGCACTACCACAACGGTACGACCTGTTTACTAGGATGAACAAATCATATCGTGAAAAGACGTTGCGAAGTGTGGCTTTAACCCACTGAGCAACAACCTTTCAGAATCCCCTCTCTTTTAAGGAGGGGAGATGTCAACGACAGTACAAGCTACGTAATATTTGAGTTCACGCATATCGAACGTTCTCTGTTGAACCGAGGAATGACACTGCAAGGAATACTCACCTAAGAGTCATGGTATGCATTGGTTGTAATGTGAAAAAGCACGACTAGGTCATTTTATCTAGCCGTACTCCTAAAATTTTCAATGTTCAATCACTGTGCAACAAAATTTTGCAGCTTCTAGGAGAATCTACACTGGTTATACTAGATATCCAAATCAGTTAAGTTGAGTTTAGAACCGTAGGTTTCAATGAATTCGCGCCGGGGTGCGACGCGATCGCCCATCAAAATCGTGAAAATCCGATCAGCTTCGGCGGCGTCCTCAATTTCCACTTGCTTGAAGGTACGAGTTTCTGGGTTCATCGTGGTTGTCCAGAGTTGTTCTGGCATCATTTCACCCAAACCTTTGAAGCGTTGGATGGTGTAGTTGGCGTTGTCGGGAAACTCAGCGAGGCGTTGTTGCAGTTCGCGATCGCTATAGCAATAGTAATAATTCCGTCCCCGCTCTACTTTAAAGAGTGGCGGACAAGCAATGTAGATATGCCCCTGCTCAATCAGCGCTCTTTGATACCGATAGAAGAAAGTTAACAACAGAGTCCGGATGTGCGCTCCATCTACGTCAGCGTCAGTCATAATGACTATACGGTGATAGCGCAGTTGCGATGCGTCGAACTCCTCGCCCTTAACTCCTAAACCGAGTGCTGTAATGAGCGCCTGAATTTCAGTATTTTTATAGATTTTGGCGTCGTCAGTTTTCTCGATGTTCAGGATTTTACCGCGCAGGGGGAGAATTGCCTGGAATCGGCGATCGCGTCCTTGTTTTGCACTCCCACCCGCTGAGTCCCCTTCGACGATGTAAATTTCCGACTCTTTAGGGTCTCTGGAACTGCAATCTGCCAATTTTCCAGGTAATGGCGAAGATTCCAGCACCGATTTGCGGCGCACTAATTCCCGCGCATGACGGGCGGCTTCTGCAGCTTTGAAGGCTTGGATGGCTTTATCTAAAACGGCATCAGCAACAGCTGGGCGAAATTCCAGGTACTCAGTGAGAACTTCTCCTACCAGAGAATCCACAATTCCCCGCACCTCCGTGTTGCCAAGTTTAGTTTTGGTTTGCCCTTCAAACTCTGGATCTGGCACTTTCACAGAAATGACCCCAGTAAGACCTTCGCGGACGTGTTCGCCACTGAGGTTGGGTTCATTATCTTTGATTTTGTTGCGCTTGCGGGCGATCGCATTCAAGGTACGAGTCAGAACCGCCTTTAAACCTTCTAAGTGCGTACCACCATCCACCGTACGGATATTATTGGCAAAGCCCAACACATTGTCTGTATAAGCATCAGTACACCACTGCAACGCAACTTCCACTTGAACATTGTTGCGTTCTCCATGCACAAAAATAACTTCTTCATGCAATGGCTGCTTATCACTGTTCATGTAGGTAATATATTCTTTAATACCACCTTTGTATTCGTAGGTTTCTACCTTGGGTGTATCACTTTTAAGTAGTTCCAGACGGTTATCAGTAAAAGTAATTCTGACGCCAGCATTCAAATATGCTAATTCGCGTAGGCGACTTGCTAAAGTAGTGTAATCAAATTCTGTAACGGTCGTGAAGATTTGGGAGTCTGGTTTGAAGGTAACAGAAGTTCCAGTACGGTCTTCTTTAGAGGGCTTTGCTGTCAAATCTGTAACGGGAATACCCCGTTCGTATCGCTGAATATGAACCTTTTTATCTCGCCAAACTGTCACTTCTATCCACTCAGACAGGGCGTTGACTACGGAAACACCAACCCCGTGCAATCCCCCTGAAACTTTGTAGCCACCGCTACCAAATTTTCCGCCTGCATGCAGTACGGTTAACACAGTTTCCAATGCTGATTTTCCCGTTTGGGGATGAATATCCGTGGGAATACCCCGACCATCATCTACAACGGTTACAGAACCATCAGTGTTGAGATCCACCTCCACATGGGTGCAGTAACCCGCCAAAGCTTCATCTATCGAGTTGTCCACCACCTCGTAAACTAAATGATGGAGCCCTCGCGGACCAGTGGAACCTATGTACATTCCCGGTCTTTTGCGGACGGGTTCCAGACCTTCCAGAACTTGAATCTGAGCGGCACTGTAACTGCTCGTCATGAAAATTCTCCTGTTACGTGGGGTTAAACTCGCCCAAAGGGGCAAAATATAAAAACACTCCAAAATTCTAACACAAAAGGCTTGATGGCGACTGTAGAGCAATCTGAAGAGAAGTTTATGATGGGGATATACCCAATCAGTTATCAATGATCAGTTGTCAGTTATCACTGTTTACTGTTGACTGTTGAGTGTTCACGCTTACTATTGACTCATGACTAAATTAATTGTGATTTGTGGCGCAACAGCAACAGGTAAATCGGGATTGGCGTTAGATTTGGCGATACGCCTGGGTTCAATAATTCTTAGTGCAGATTCTCGTCAAGTTTACCGCGAGTTTGATATTGGCACCGCTAAGCCTACAGCATCTGAACAAAAGTTAGTACCGCACTATTTAATAGATATCTGCAACCCCACAGACATCATGACGGTTGCAGATTATCAAGAGCAAGCGCAAGCGTTAATTGCTTCCTCTATTACAAAACAAGCAGACAAGAGAAATGCTTCCCTCACTCCCTCCCTCCCTCACTCCCTCACTCCCCCCCTCTTGTTAGTTGGTGGTACTGGTTTATACATACGTTCTGTAACACAGGGAATGAAGATTCCTAGAGTTGCACCACAGAAGGAATTGCGATCGCAACTCGAATCTCTTGACCAAAGGCAATTGTACGCTATGTTGCAACAAGTTGACTTGATTGCAGCACAAAAGATTCATCCCAACGACTCAGTGCGGACTTTAAGAGCATTGGAAGTATTCTATGTCACTGGTTGCCCAATTTCCGAGCAGCAAGGAGAGAATCCGCCGGATTATCCAATTTTGCAAATTGGTTTAGATTGTGATCCTGCTCATCTTGGCGATCGCATTGCACAGCGTACAGAGAAAATGATTGCAGATGGTTTGGTAGCAGAGGTAGAATATCTTTGCCAAAAATATGGTGTTGATTTACCTTTACTCAATACTTTGGGATATCAAGAAATCAAACAATATTTGGCTGGAGATATTTCTTTAGATAAAGCAAAAGAATTAACTGTTTTACACACCCGGCAATTTGCCAAGCGGCAACGCACCTGGTTTAGAGCATATCCTCAGATTAAGTGGTTTGATGCCGAAAATCCTAATTTATTGGAAGAAGTATGGCATGACGTGCATAAATTCATAGATTTTTCATAAATGCTTTCCGTAAATGTGCTAATCTTATCTAAGTAATCTGTTAAAGTACATTAATTCAAATAAAAAAAGTCCTCATGACTCATAAGAGGCATGAGCTATTTTTATTGAAGCAGAAAGAAGTATCGCCTAACTAAAAGAAAAGGTAAGGTATTTATTTAACCAAAAATATGAACGAGAGAGCCACAATATTATTACTGTTTACTTCTTCAATACTGAATATTTTATTTTGTTTGCTTGGTATTTTATTTCTTATTAAAAAAGGTGGTTTTCAATATTTATCTAAAAAAGTTTCTCGTAAAAAATCTGAAAAAGAATATTACCACCCATACTATCTCCATAAAAAAAGTCAGTTTGAATTGCTGCCTAAATCGGATTTAGACATTATTTTTTTAGGAGATAGTTTGACTGAAGAAGGTCAATGGTCAGAGTTATTAGAAAACCCTAATATAAAAAACCGTGGTATTGGCGGTGACACAACAGATTTGGTATTAAATCGCCTAGACACGATATTAGCGTCGCAACCCCAGAAAGTTTTTTTAATGGTAGGTATTAATGATCTGCTTGGTATAGGTAAGGCTGTTAAAACTATAGAACAAATAATACTTGTATACTCTGCTATTTTGACTGAGTTTCAAAACAAAGTTCCGAATACAGAAGTATTTATTCAAAGCGTCTTACCAGTTAATAACAAGACAACTCGTTACTGGCAAGATAACAATAATATACTACAGCTAAATTTACATTTGAAAAATCTAGCGAAAGAGTTTTCTTATCAATATATAGACGTTTATTCTCATTTATCTGATTCGGAGCATAAATTAGATATTTGTTATACAGAGGATGGACTGCATTTAAATGGTCGAGGATATTTAAAGTGGAAAAACGCTGTTGAAAAATATGTGAACGCTCCCTGTACAAACGTTTCAGAAAATATTTCTACCGAAGACGTTTTTACAAAGTGTCAGGGTCAATCCCTATAGCCCGTAGTCTTTCTGCTAGCACTTGAGCACGATGTTCCGCTTGAGAAGCACGCTCATCTCCAGTTGGGACAACAACACGATCTTGATCAGACCAGCGTAACCAAACATCTTCCCTACCTTCAAATTGTCCTTGCCAAAGAGTCAAACCTAACCCAACTTGCTCTAGCCAAGTTTCTGTCGTTTCAAAGTAGCGCCTTCCCCTGAGTTCATAAACCCGTAACACTTGCTCTCCTAATTGGTAAGTAGGGTCATATACGATGTAGTAACTCACTCGCATATGTTCATAAATTCCTAGTTTTTTCCCTAGCTAGGCAGGCGGGAGTCCCCAGACCATAATCTTTGATTTGGTGTGGTGGTGAAAGCCGAGTGAGTTGAGGAGCGTTCCGCTTCATAAAGCATGGACAAATATGCGAGCGCCTTGGTGGTCAGTCGCTGAGATTAGTTAGATTTGGTAACTATGTGATACGAAAACCGCCTCGCCACCGCCTCAAAGAGAAATCTTTCTTGGGTATGAATGGATAAGGCGGTCTTGTTGTCTATTTCAGACCCAACCCTTCATCGGGCTGTTGGAAGCCTACCCTGTAATCTTTGATTCAGGGTAGGAGTATGTCACTTCATCGCCTTCTTTGTTTGAGACAATTTCAATTGCAACTTCTGGAGGCTTGCCAAAACGCCAAACCATATAACAACGGTTTTGCTTCTCCCACCAATTTTCAGGGACTTGGGCATCTAAGCTGAGGAAAACATCGGGTACTATGGGAGGCTTAAGGTCTGTATAATAAATGCCAACATTGGCTGCGGCTAGAAAAGTTTGATTTTGTAAAGAACTGTAAAGAGAGCCAACTAAGAGACGTTGTTGTTTAGCAGAGGCAAAATTATCCACAGGCGTCTCATCTTCAGTGATTAGTTGGTTGGCATCTGGCACATAGTAATCATCATTATTGATGAAAATTTGCTCCACCATAAGTTTATCCACCACTTAAGAGCGCTATATCTAGGTTAGTTGATTGGGGAAGGAGAGCTTATTAGTCTGTCAAGCTGTAAATGCAACTCTTCTCTGGCTTGCCGATTTTTGTTGCAACAACAGCCGTTAACCGCAATCTTTGGGAAGCTATGATAAACACAGTACATGGTAGAGTAAGTAGTTGTCTTGTACAGCTATGGATAAGTTCTATGTAGCAGTAGACCCAGATAATATATAAATTATTAGCACCTACTGTAGCTGCATCTTTATCGGGAGTCAGCAAATCTCTCCCTAGGACAAAACCACCTATGCTTACCCAAGACAAACAACAACGCAACTGGAAACCCATCATCAAGCAATTTGAGGCTGTCGTTGGCAAAAATGGCGTAGTCCAACGCCGCGAAGAACTCATTACATACGAGTGCGATGGTTTAACTAGCTATCGTGAGCGTCCGGCTGTGGTAGTATTGCCAAGAACGACAGAACAAGTCGCGGAGGTAGTGAAGATATGCGATCGCCACTCCATCCCCTTCATCGCACGCGGTTCTGGTACAGGTTTATCTGGTGGGGCGTTACCAGTCGAAAATTGCGTTTTGATTGTCACTTCTTTAATGCGGCAAATACTTAAAGTTGATTTGGAAAATCAGCAAGTTGTTGTGCAGCCAGGAGTGATTAACAGTTGGGTAACACAAACAGTGAGCGGTGCTGGTTTTTACTATGCTCCCGACCCTTCTAGCCAAATTATTTGCTCAATTGGTGGGAATGTCGCGGAAAACTCTGGTGGGGTGCATTGTTTAAAGTACGGTGTCACAACCAACCACGTTTTGGGATTGAAACTCGTCCTTCCTGATGGTTCAATTGTAGATGTGGGGGGACAAATTCCTGAAATGCCTGGTTATGACTTAACAGGTGTATTTGTGGGTTCTGAAGGGACACTAGGAATTGCCACAGAAATTACTTTGCGAATTCTCAAAAGTGCAGAATCAATTTGTGTGCTTTTAGCAGACTTCACAAGCATTGAAGCAGCAGGTGCAAGTGTTTCCGATATCATCAGCGCCGGAATTATTCCTGGTGGTATGGAAATTATGGATAACCTCAGCATCAATGCTGTGGAAGATGTCGTTTGCACGAATTGTTATCCCCGTGATGCGATCGCTATCTTATTAGTAGAAATCGACGGTTTAGCTGTAGAAGTTGCGGAAAATAAACAGCGCATTGCGGAAATTTGTAAAAAGAACGGTGCGCGAAACATCACAATTGCCAATGATGCAGAACAACGCTTAAAAGTGTGGAAAGGACGTAAAGCAGCTTTTGCTGCAGCAGGTCATGTCAGTCCAGATTATTATGTACAAGATGGTGTTATTCCACGCACTCAGTTACCCTACGTACTAGCAGAAATTGAAGCATTAAGTCTGAAATATGGGTACCGCATTGCTAACGTATTTCACGCTGGCGATGGCAATCTTCACCCATTGATTCTGTTTGATAATTCCATTCCTGGTGAATTAGAAAAGGTAGAAGAAGTCGGAGGAGAAATTCTTAAGCTTTGTGTCAAAGTCGGCGGTAGCATTTCTGGAGAACATGGCATAGGTGCAGATAAAAAGTGCTATATGCCGGAAATGTTCACAGAAGCTGATTTAGAAACTATGCAATCGGTACGACAAGCATTTAATCCTAAAGGTTTGGCGAATCCAGGCAAAATTTTTCCAACTCCACGTACTTGTGGTGAAGCAGCAAAAGCTATGGGTGAGATTGCTAAAAAGTTTGAGCAAGTGGAAAGATTTTAGGGATTTCCAACAAATAAATTACGCCCTAAAAGTGGGGTGGGCATCTTGCCCGCCCAGTTAATAGGACGGGCTAGAAGCCCATCCCACAAAAAAAGTTGGATATTTTTTAATTTGGTTAATTTGGAACTCCCTTAGCAAAGCGCAAAGGCGCAAAGTATAGTACCTTTGCGTCTTTGCGCGAAATAATTAGAAAATTTGTCAACAAGTTAAAAGAAAGCTTCTACATTGTGTCGATAGGCGATCAAGGCGTGTCCGCCCCGCTCGTCTTTCAGTGCCGATAAAATAGCATCAGATGCTTCTAATGAAACAATGGTCTTGATTTCAATATTGGTGTTGTAGGCTGCCATATCTCCCAAGCGTCTTCCATGCCCACCCTCACCCTGTACTTGATTAATGGTGTAGCCGCTGACATCATGGCTTTTCAGCAGCTTGACAATACGGTCTTTCAGCACTGTTTCACCAATGATGGTGATCAGGACGGCGGGTTCGACGGGACTAGCTGACTTTGACATGGAGAACTCCACAGAATAGGTTTTGGCTTTTAAAGCTTAAGTTTTTGTCGCGCAGGTCAATGGCTTTACCAAGAATCTGGTTTAACTTGGATTGCTTTAGAAAAGCCGCAAAGCTGTGTAAACAATAGTCTAGTTGCAAAAATATTACAGACTTTTTAAGGTTTTCTGAAATAACTTAACATTCTGTTACTATTATCTCCTGAGTATCTTTGCTTAGTCAAGTAGTAACTGAGTATTTTTGCTTGACTCAGCGATAATTGCTGCTTAACTCTGCCTGGTTTTCTGTTCGACTGCTGTTAGCGTTATCAGCATCGATCGCTTATTTTACCCCTACAATGCACAGTAGGGAGTGAATCAATTAGCTTAAAGAGATAGATGACATAGGTGAAAAACGTCTATCCGGACATTACGATGCAATTATCAAACTGAATAACCCGAAAGGATTCGGATTTGCAGCGTAATACAGCGTTGCACTTGCAACTGCAACAGATAACTCATATCGGAGTAAGACAGATGGATATTCAAGTTGCTACCAAGTATTACATTGCTAACAAGCCAGTACAGCATAAAGTTCTAGGTTTAATGCTGATCGTCGATTTATACCCATCCAGAGTTGGCACTGTGGGTGTGAAACTTCCTAACGGTGTAGTTATGAATTGCGAACTGAAGTTTTTGGATGAACCAGATAAAACAGCTAAAAACCTTTAGGCTTTGGAGGAATCAGCTTTATTCGCACGTTAACTCGTTCCCAGTCTCAGCCTGGGTATGCCTTACTGGGGGCTGCACGTCCCCCTACAAATGAATCAACTCCACTTGCACCAACCCAGACTGCCCTATGTAATTCCTATAGCTAGAATACCAGCAGTGAACTGGATCATCTATGTAGCCACCTTTAACCGGATTATTATGAATATAATCCAACTTCTGTCTAAATATTTCCTCATCCAAAATAACCTGAGGATGGAAACCTTCTTGCCAAAGTTGATAATCTTGAGTTTTCTTGTGTTTTAGTTTGTAGAATTCAAGCTGATTAAGTATATAATTTGCATTTTATATGCGAACCATTGCGGAAATTAATGACAAAATCAGCCGCAAGCAAGCGGTAGTCTTGACCGCTCTTGAATTAAAAGCAAGAGTTGCAGAAGCCGGTGTTACTAAAGTTGCTAAGGAAGTTGATGTCATCACCACTGGCACTTTTGAACCGATGGAGTCTAGCGGTGCAATTATTAATTTAGGACATACTGACCCGCCGATAAAAATCCGCCGTTGCTGGTTAGATGGAGTACCCGCATACTCTGGTTTTGGCGCAGTAGATTTGTACTTGGGTGCAAGTTGTGCGGTGGAAGTGATGGACGGGGAAGAAGTTCGGGAACGCGGTGGCGGTCATGTTATTGAAGATTTGATAGCTGGTAAAGCCGTACACGTACGATCGCTAGGACAAGTTACAGATTGTTATCCCAGAGCAAGTTTTGAAACGACGATTACTCGTGAGACGATAAACCAGTTTTATTTATTCAATCCCCGCAATCTTTATCAAAATTTTATAGTTGGTGTGAATGGGGGCGATCGCCCACTCTACACATACCTCGGTCCTTTACAACCGCGTTTGAGCAATGCTGTTTACTCTAACCCTGGTGCCATCTCCCCCCTACTCAACGACCCAGATCTGCAACTTATTGGAATTGGCACGCGAATTTTCCTAGGCGGCGGTATTGGTTATGTTGCTTGGGAAGGTACGCAGCACTTCCCCTTACAAAAGCGCTTACCCAATCGTACACCTATTGGTCCGGCTGCGACTTTGTCTTTAATTGGTGATGCCAAGCAAATGGATGCTCGTTGGGTGCGTGGGTGTTACTTCAAGAGTTACGGTCCTTCTTTGATGTTGGGAGTGGGTGTACCACTCCCGGTGTTGAACGAAGAAGTCGTTGCAAGATGTGCAGTTCAAGATAAAGATTTGGTAGCCCCGATAGTAGACTTTTCTATTCCCCGGCGCGTCCGTCCTACCTTTGGTTTAGTCAGTTACACCCAACTCAAATCAGGGCGGATCACCATAGAAGGCAGAACTGTGCGCGTTGCACCCCTTGCAAGTGCATTTCTCTCCAAGCAAGTTGCTATGGAGTTGAAACAATGGATTTCATCAGGTGATTTTACCCTAACAGAGCCTGTTGCCCCAATAGAGATGCAGCGGTCTTTTCTTCCACAGGATCGATGGACGGAGTTTTAATAAGAGGACAAGGGAAGGGGGAAGACACGGAGAGCGAAGGAGTGAGGGAGTGAGGGACCAAGAGTTGTTTCCCTCACTCCCTCACTCTTTCCCTGTCTCGCTCCTCTTTCCCCTTATCCCCTACTGTTCCGGTGGCTTAGGACGCTTGACAGGTTTAGGAACGGGTTTTGTAGATACAGGTTTTTGCGCCGCAGAGGAGTCGCCTGTCTTCCGCACTGGGCGTGGAGTTTCGCCATTGCGTTGTCTTGGGGGAAATGGTTTTCTTCCGCTAGGACGACGACCACCGCCCCCTGGTCTTCGTTGTGGTGGTCTGCGCTTTTTGGGTAAATCAGCGATCGCCTCAGCGCTTTCTACAACTAATTCGTCAGCTTCCCGCTTGACTTTCAAGTCCCAAAACTTACTAACTGCTTTAGTTTCAAGCTTACCTTTAATTTTCAACTTGAAATACTTTGGTTTGTCATCTTGTTTGCGGGCAGCTTGCTTAATTTTGACCACCAAGTGTTCACCTTCAAAAGATTGATAAACAACCTCGCCACGAACAGAAAAACCACCATCTGGAACTTCTGATGAGGGTACGAGGGCATTTGATGAACCATTAGCGGCTGTTTGCAAATCTTCTGTAGCTGAATCTTCTTCATCATCAACTGTTTGATGTTTAGCTAAGTTTTCTGGCTCCCAAACTCCTACAATTTGTACGTGCAATTTGTCGTTTTCCTGTCGAGTACGTGGATAAACGACCCACAGATGTTCTTTTTCCAAGTCCAAATGATTTTTAACTAAACTCATAATCCGACCCAAAAGGACGGCATCGAGTTCTGCGCCATCTGAGGTGAACATTGCACCTTGAGTGAATTGTTCGCTGCTGGCAACGTAACGACCTCGTACTAAGCCAATGGCTCGGTACTGCATTGGTTCACTAGGAGGTGGAATCGGTTGCAGCCGATTTACTAAGTTTTCATCATTGGCAGTATTGGCAGTTTCATTTGAGATTACAGGCGAATCTTCTGCTTGAGAAGTTGGGTTCGCTGCATTTACATTCGTAGCTGCATCATTGCTGTTTAAAGCTTCTTTAGAGGCAGCTGAGTTGGACGATTCAGGCGACGGCATCAGGTCGGAAGTCATAAAAACTCCTTGCGGCGGAGACACATCCCATTGTGGGATTTTACAAAGGCAGCTGGAAAGAGCGTTTGTGCGGCGCTTGTAAGTATATTTCCTTTCAAGACAACCTATCTCAACGCTCTGTGGGATACTAAAGACGCGAAATTTCGCATACACGCACTAAATCTGTAATTTAGCGCCTTTACACTAGTTTCGGAAGCATAACATAGCTAAAATTCAGACTATTCCTCCTAAAGTCAACACTTGCATAGATTGCGTACATTGCTTTTTGTTATAAAATTCACAATCAATTCGCGGGATTCCGCAAAGTTTTTAAAATTTTTAACTTTCATGTTTTCTGTAAACGATAATGTCATTAGAGTTTAAGGACGGTTTTGTGTCTAAACCTCGCAATCGCTGGATAGTCAATGTGATTTTGGTGCTGGCACTTCTTGCTTTTGTCGGAGTTTCAATAGTGCCGCTCATTGGAGCGTTTAATGAAACGCAAAGCTCAACCCAACAGTCCGCAAACGCAAGAAGTGGTTCGCCTTCCTCTGATCAAAAATCAAAGCTGGAAGATGCAGCACGGGGTTATGAACAGGTTTTGCAGCGGGAAAGCGACAACCAAACGGCGCTGCGAGGCTTGCTTGAGACTCGTTTACAGTTACTTAGCTTAGGTGTCGGTGAGATCAAGAGCATTATTGAACCTTTAGAAAAGTTAGCAAAGCTGAATCCAGAACAAACAAGATACGCAGTGCTGCTGGCTCAAGCTAAGCAGCAAATTGGCGACAAGGAAGGAGCTGCTCAAGCTTACCGTTCTGTTCTGCAAAGTAAACCTGGCAATCTTGAAGCTTTACAAGGAATGGTAGCTCTCCTCCTGTCTCAAGGTCGCCCCGAAGCAGCTGTTGGTTTGCTGCAAGATACTCTCAATACTGCAACCCAAGCAAATAAAAATCAGCTTGGAAGTGTGGATACAGTCGCTGTACAAGTGCTCTTGGGCAACGTACACGCCTCCCAAAAACGGTATCCTCAAGCTCTTACTGTCTATGACGAGGCAATCAAGAACGATCCACAGGATTTTCGTCCCGCTTTAGCCAAGGCGATGCTCTTCAAACAACAGGGCAAAACTGACGAAGCAAAAACTTTGTTTACCAAAGCTGCGGCTTTAGCACCAACTCAGTACAGAGACGAAATTAATAAGCAAGCAAGTGAATCCCCCTCTCCTACTCCAACAACAACGCCGAGTAGCACTCCGTAAAAAGATGAGGGAGATGAGGGGGATGAGGGGAGTGAGGGGGATGAGGGAGATGAGGGGGATGAGGGGGATGAGGGAGGGAGGGAGTGAGGGAGTGACTTCTAATTTTGAATTTTGAATGAGCGAATTTTGAATTGATTTGTCCTCCCCACATACCAATTTGAAAAAAGAATGCGACAGATACACACTCCCAAACCCAAGTTATATCTGGCTTTTTGAATGAGCGAATTTTGAATGAGCGAATTTTGAATTGGTATTGCGTCACGCTCCCTCGATAGCGGCTACGACACCAAACAAAAGAAACAAAAATCCACCTATGAAGGTGAGTTTCCGCTCAGAAATTCGCCCTGCTAGCATTCTGCCACCAATAACAGCAATGGCAGCACAAATGGCGTGTCCTAAAATTGCACCGGTTGTTACTCCAATGGCGTTATTTCCTGCGGCTAAAGCAATTGTGGCAATTTGTGTGCGATCGCCCCACTCCGCCATAAATGTCAAGACAAAGGCTTCTGTTAAAATTGCTAAAGCATTTTTCTTTTTCGGCAGTTGCATATCTGCCTGTTTCACTGCAGCTTCTGCCTCTTCTACAACTTCCTTATCACAGCTAAAAGCAGGCATTCGACTTGCATCATAAAGCAGCTTAATTCCAAACCCAAGAAATAAAGCTATCTCAGCATGATGAATATAAACTTTTGGAAGTATAGAAACTGCTTGTCCTACGACAACAGAAAGAATTGTCATTGCAGCTAAAGCCGCTGTCACACCTGCAAAGACGAGCCGCCGCGAGTGATGCATCGCTAAAATCACGGCGATAAAAAATGTTTTATCACCTAGCTCGGAAACCGTAATTAATAACAAACCCGCAGTAAAAGCTGTTAACACTCTCTCAAGCTCCTTTAGGAATTTTTTACCTTGGTGAGCTTGATGTGAGCGATGAGACTCCACCAAGCTCACACTTTTTTGTGTGAACTTAGTGAAGGTCTCACTTCCAAGAATTTATCTGCTCTCAACAGTCAGTCTTTGAGTACTTCTCGTATTCTCAAAGCTGAGAGCCTTACATTTCTCGTCACCTGAACCAGGCTTATTGCCAGTATGTTGACTCAGGTGTACTGGCTAATATTATTGCCAGCAGCTACTCCCCTTCGTTTCATAAGTAATTATACATCTATCCACAGTTTGAGTAAAGCAGTAGGGATCAGGGATCAGGGATTAGGGATAGTCAACAGTGAACAGTACCAGCCGCAAGTACCAGCCGCAGTGGTAACTCGAAACTGCGCTGGTACATGATAACTGATAACTGATAACTGTCCCCAATCCCCAATCCCCCATTCAATACTTCCGTTCTTGTGGCTTAAACATCGTAATCGCCACTGGACGGTATTGAAGATCAATTCCTGCTGGCGAATAATAAGCCATTGTGTGCTTCAAGAAGTTGGTATCATCCCGTTCGGGGTAATCTTCGCGGAAGTGAGCGCCGCGACTTTCCTGACGATTTAAGGCGGATTCTAGAATCATCCGCCCTACTACCATCAGGCTGCGCAATTCCAAAGCTTCCACAATTTCTGTATTCCAGCAACTGCCCTTATCATCTAAGTATATTTGTAAATACTTTTGTTGTAATTCTTCTATTTTATGCAGACCTTCACGCATGAGTTCTTGTGTACGGAACACGCCGCAGTACTGAGTCATGTCATCTTGGAAGGCTTGGCGGACTTCGTTAATCCGGAGCTTTCCAGGCTGTTCTAGCAAAACCTGAATTTGTTGCTGAGCTTCGGTGATGTAGCGTTGCTCATCCAGGGTTGGCAACTTGCGTTTTTGCACATATTGTGCTATAGTAGATCCGGTTCTTCGTCCATAAACCACACATTCCAACAAGGAATTACTGCCGAGGCGATTTGCGCCATGTACGGAAACACAAGCAGTTTCCCCAGCGGCAAAGAAGGCATCAACCAGACCATCACCACTACTGCGGACTTGACCATCGGTATTGACTGGGATACCACCCATGCAATAGTGGATGGTGGGGCGTACTGGCATAGGTTGAGTCACTGCGTCAACACCCACTAAGCGATGTGCTTCCTCCCAACAGAAGGGGACGCGGCTCATAATTTTTTCTTTACCCATATGCCGCAGGTCGAGATAAACAAACGGACCACCAGCACTACCATCGGGATGAACACCGCGACCTGCACGAATTTCGTAGGCGATCGCCCGTGAAGTAATATCACGCGGAGCAAGTTCCATGCGGCTGGGAGCGTATCTTGCCATAAAGCGTTCTCCCTCAGAGTTGATCAGATACGCCCCTTCTCCGCGCACTGCTTCTGAAATCAGCACCCCTACCGGATACAGTCCTGTGGGATGAAATTGCACAAATTCCATGTCTTCTAAAGGCAACCCAGCCAAGGCAGTCATTGCCAGACCATCACCAGTGGAAGCATAATCATTAGACGTGGTGTTGTAAACACGACCATAGCCACCAGTCGCAAACATCACCGCCTTAGCCCGCATTACTTCAATATGCCCATCCAAAATGTGGTACATCACCAAACCTTTCGCCTGACCCTCTTCCAGAATCAGGCGCATGACGTACCACTCTTGATAAATTTGCACACCATATCGCCGCAAATTACTCACCAATTCGTGTAAAATGGCGTGACCAGTCTTATCAGCGGCGTAGCAAGTGCGGTTGTGAGAATGTCCGCCAAAAGCACGTTGAGCAATGCGACCATCAGGTAAACGGGAGAACAAAACGCCCATGTGTTCTAAGTCAATCACCACATCTGGCGCTTCACGCGTAAGAATTTCGACTGCATCTTGATCCGCCAAATAATCGGAACCCTTGACAGTGTCGAAAGCATGAGCTTCCCAAGTGTCACTAGAATCAACATTTTTCAGAGATGCAGCCATCCCACCTTGCGCCGCAACCGAATGGGAACGAATCGGGTGGGTTTTGGCAACCACAGCCACATTCAAACTGGGGTCAGTGCGGGCAATTTCTACTGCAGCCCGACACCCAGCCAACCCACCCCCGACAATAATCACATCATGTTCAAGCATAACTAGCCCCCGACTATAAAAAAGTTATAGCTGTTCTATTGTAAAGACGCGATAGATTCTATCTCTAAAAAAAAATTCCCCGCCAACAGACAGGGATGTTGTTTCAATTGTGGATTTTGGAGTAGGGAGTTGTTAGTTGTACAGACGCGCCATGGCGCGTCTGTACATTTGTTAGTTATCAAAAGCGCCGTAATACCCCTTCCTCAACGTAGATTACAGAATCCCCATCCTCAGCCGTCAGGCAGGGTGGGGAGTGTCAATAGTTATTCTTTACCACTAACTATTAACCACTAACCAATAACCAGTCCTCAATCTAAAATCCATTCAGCTAGTCGCTTGTACAGGTTGTTGTTGGGAAATATTGCCAGGTATTGGTTCCATTTTTGTCCCTGCTTCTACGGGGGACACCTCAATGTGATTTAGCAAGGTGGTTACGAAGGCAAAAAGCAAGAAAGGCAACGATAGTAGAACTACAAGTCCGACAGTGGCTAAAGCATAAACCGGTCGTCTAGCACCCATCAGCGCCAAAGCTGACGCCAAACTTATCGTAATGGTAATCAACCAAATAATGATTTGACCGTAGATATCCCCGAAGGTAAGGGTACAGACAAACCGATACTTTTGAATGTTATTCGTCATAATTTGCCTCTAGCATCTCCTTTGGTTCTACCTTAGAACCATGTTTGGATATCCGACGATTTTTAAATATTTTTGAAACAATTGTAATATCACTTCACAATTGTCTAACATTTTTTCTCTAGGAACCAGGCAATTTTACCTATAATACATCAATTATTAAATATAGCAATCCGCGCAGGATTTATGAAAAATCTTAAGTATTGTAGGGTGGGCAGTGCTTACCATATTTTGCCGACTACATCCGGGTTTTGCGTTCGCACTGCCCACCTTACGTGTCCTTCAAAAATCTGCGGAGGAGTCCTATTATATACAATTATTAAATAGTTATAATAGAACGAAAACTCATCAAATGAATAATATTATTTTAATTATGAATGAAGGCAATTGTTTAAAAATTGCCATAGGTTGCCATAAATAGAGTTGCACCTTACACAGACACGGTTTGAATGAAAATTATCTAATTGTCAGGTAGGCGGTGCCCTTGGGAGTTGCGCTCGGTGCGATTGGCTTTGCCACTGCCCCTTGGGCAATCGCTCAGTTCTAGCTGTTTAATTTTCATCCGCAAATCAAAATCCTCACTACTAACAATTGTTTCTAAGTTAGCGATTCTTTGCTCTAACAGTTCTACTTTCTGCTGAGGCAAAGAGCTACTTTTTGATTTTTTGTCATCAGAACGCCACACAGCAGCTGTACCCACTGCTGCGCCTGTCAGAGTCGCTAAAGGTAGAATTGGACCACTTCTCGTCACCACTGAAAGCGGAATACAAATTGCTAGCATTCCCACAGCAATACCCCAAATTCTTGAGGTAGCAGCAACTCGTACATCTTGATGTTCTTCCAGGTCTTTTTTTAATTTTTTACCCATAAGTTTATTTGAGCGCCATTATCTAATACCTTGGCATGAACTTCTACAAAAGTGCTTCCTACTATTGGATTAAGTATATCTGCTTATAATAAAATAATTAAGTAAGATTGCTGTATATTGATGAGTTGTTACACGATTGTTACTTAAAAACATATCTATGACAACGACATCCTATATTTTTGTAGCTGGGGCAAGTCGCGGCGTTGGTTTAGAAATTGCCAAGTGTTTGATCCAACAACAGCTAAAGGTAAAAGCACTTCTTAGAACAGAAGCAGCTCGTGCAGAACTAGAAGCAATGGGCATTAAGGTAGTTCTGGGAGACGCCTTAAATGTGGACGATGTAGAACGTGCCATACTGACAAATGAACCGATTTATGCAGTTATAAGTACAATTGGTGGTTTACCCAAAGACGGTGAAAGAGCAGATTATATAGGTAATAAAAATCTTATTGATGCAGCAGTCAAAGCAGGAGTGCAAAAATTTATTCTTGTTTCTTCTATTGGTAGTGGAAACAGTGTTGTTGCTTTACCTCCCCAAGTTTTGCAAACATTAGGACCCGTTTTAGTAGAAAAGGAAAAAGCTGAAAATCACTTGATTGAAAGTGGGCTGACTTACACCATCATCCGTCCTGGTGGACTTGTGTCGGAACCCGCAACTGGAAATGGAGTTTTAACCGAAGAACCACGCATTTCTGGTAGCATCCATCGTGCAGATGTTGCTCAGTTAGTTTGTCGATGTTTGAATTCTGATCGCGCCAACAATAAAGTTTTCTCAGCGGTAGATCGAAATATGCTGTTTGGGCAACCTAAGTTTGAGGAATTTACCTTGGATTAGTTATTAGTCATGAGTTTATAGCCTAAGGTCGGTGAGATTATAGGTCAATACGCTTCAGTTAAGGTTGATGTGTAAAAAATCACGTGTGTAGAGACGCGCCATCCGAGAGTTCAACATTGTGTTCCTGATAAGGGTTTTGGTCTTATCTGAACCGTATTGGTTTATAGCCTAAGGTCGGTGAGTTTACAGGTGAAATTTAGAATGAAAATTTCACCTAGCCGACTGTGACTTTAGCCGCTTGAGTCTCTCGTTCTTTAAGGCGGCGAGGGGGTCGCTTACAGACGTAATTGCTTGGGGGCGGAATTGTAGTGAAGGGTTTTGCAACACTTTCAAAGCTTTTTCCAAGTCTGTGACAACTGTGTCCAATTCTTTTGTAGATACCTGATTAAGATTTTCCTGCAAACTTAAACTGATATCACCCAAAGCATACGCTGCACTGTAGCGAACTGTTTCATCTGTATCTTGCAAACGAGCAACTAAAGCAGGTACTGCAGGTACTGCTGCTTTCCCAATACTACCTAAAGCAGAGCCAGCATTCTGGCGCATCCAAGGATCTTCATCTTGTAACTTTTTGATTAAAGCAGGTACAGCAGATGCAGCGTCTTTTCCCATAGCGCGTAAAGCATGGGCTGCACTGTAGCGTTCCCATTTCTTCTCGCTGTCTAAAGCAGCGATATAGTGAGGAACGTAGGCTTGTTTGCCAATTTTCCCGATCGCTTGGACTGCATGAGAACGAACGGTAGGATCTTTGTCATCTATTGCTCGTACTAGGGGGACTGCAGCTTGGGCGGCTGCTGGTCCAATTTTACCGAGAATGATTGCAGCACTAGCACGCACTTGGGCATCGCTATCCTGCAAAGCTGTAATTAACGCGGGGACGGCTGGTTTACCCACAGTTGCTAAATAATCTATTGCAGCAGAACGCTGTTGAGGGTTCTTTAACTGTTGAATATAAGAACTAATTTGTGTCTCAGTCTGTGGTTGTGCGCAAGCGGTGTTTATAACTAGTAAAGGTGATGAAAAACAGACTAAAGCGATCGCTATTTGGGATGCAATGACATTGAAGCGCAGTTTCTGGGTATATCTAGTCACAGGCATGATTCTAGAAATTTATTGAGAAAATCTTATAGATATATCAACTTCAAACTCGCGATATAAGAATTGTGCATCTCGTCTCAATTCTTTGAGCGCAAAATCTAAAGTATAAAGGATTTTTAACCCATAGCGTTGTTTTTTGTCTAGATACAGCAATCCTAGACACGGCGTACACATTATGCTTTTCAGATAAACCACCAAGCCAGCCCTCAAGCGATCGCCTAAGGTGGGTGAGTTCATAAGTAAAATCTCGCAATTCTCGCTTTACCCCACCCCGGTTTTGTCTTGCGCCAAAACCTCCCCTCCCCTTAGCAAGGGGAGGGGACGTGAAGCGTAGCTTTACGGGGGTGGGGTAAATCAACGTGGAATCAAGGCTTAAACGTGATTGTTTACACGTATGGCATTTGGTCTGCCCGGATATAGGACGGGCAAGATGCCCATCCCACAAGAATCTAGAACTGTATGCTATTCAAATAATATGTTCTTCACCCAGAATATGCTGAATATAAAGGTATATCCTTTTACTTATTTGAACACCCAGCAGGAGTAGACCCCAAACCATTGGCATTGGATGCATGGGAGATGAGGGTAACATTCCCCTTGCCGTCGAACACCCAACCTGTAGCAGGCACAATTTTCACAACGTTACTCTTAGATGGTGGTTTAGCAGCGCTTCCTTGTGAACGTTGTTGCTGTGTTGTAATAGCTGACAATCGAGTGTCTAACCAGACGACATCAGTGCTGAGGGGTTCGTAGGGGCTGGGAGGCAAACCACCGCGTCCGGTGATCGTAAATTTGTTTTTTTCTATGTCAGAATCTGTGCGAGCAATGGCAGCACAGCCAATGTCTGCTATTAGGTTTGATGTATCTGGTAACACTGTGGGGAGTTCGACTAATCCCAGGCTTTGGTCAGCATCCGGTGTATTGATAATGACCTGACCGCTAAAAGTTGGGTTGGTTAGGGAAATTGCTGTGATGTCGTTAGTTTGTAACCGTTCAGGTTTAAGTAGTTCTGGGTCGTTAGTTCCCAACTCGCGCACCAAGTCTTCTCGACTACGCTGAGTGAAGTTAAAAATGCCTAATGAGTTGATATCGATTGTACCACCTTTGCCTCTGTAAGCATTGGCGGTAATGTCGCTGTTTTCATTTGGAGCGCTGACAATAAAGCCCGACGGAGCATTGATAGTGATGTTACCGCCATCACCTCCCTGCTGTGCAGTACCTGCAGTAGCAGAGATGAGACTACCACGGCGTAGCAGCAGTAAGTCTCCGACTCGCAGGTTGATATTGCCGCCATTACCTGATGCAGAATCAGCGATGAACCTTGCGGAGTTATCCAACTGAACTTTAGGTGAGGTTACTTCAATATCTCCTGCACTTCCTGAACCTTGAGAACGTACAAACAAGCCACTGGCACCATTCTCAATATTTCTTGTAAAACCAAATTTGGCAATTCGCTCATTGAAAGTCGCATCACTGCCATAGACGATTACCTGGTCGGTAGCGTTAACCGTAATCTTACCTGCATTTCCCCTGCCAGAGGAGGTGGCGAGAAACTGTCCCCCATTGATAGCTTCAACCCGGTTCGCAGTCACTTTAATATTGCCACCATTGCCATCATTAGAGGTTGCGGTATTCAAAACTGCACCATCTGACACGGTAAAGGTGCGGGTGTTGATAATCAGATCCCCTCCTCTACCTGAGGAGTCGGTTTGTGTAGATAATTCACTGGAACCTCCATCAGTGGAATTCGTTCCAGAAATATTGACAGCATCAGTAGCATTAATTTCAATCGTGCCTGCATTCCCTCCATAGGTGTTGGCAGATACCGTAGCACCATCAATTAAGGAGAACGAGCCAGCAGTAATATTGATGTTACCCCCATTGCCAACTCCCCCCGGTGACACCAAGCTGAAAATGCCGCTGGGCGCTTCGTTCACCCCGGCAATCGTCACCCCACCTGTGACATCAATGTTGACATTCCCCGCATCTCCCTGTCCGGCTGCTCCAGTGCTAGAATAAAAAATTGCGCTTTGTAGTTGAGCGCCATCTGTGACAGAGAATGAAGCAGCACGGATGTTGATGTCGCCTCCTTTGCCCACACCACTTGATCCCACACTGGTGGTAATGCGGGCATTGCTACCTGTTATCGAAACAGAATCCCTTGCTTGCACGAACACACTGCCTGCATCCCCTTGTCCATTGGTACGAGTTGTTAGTCTAGCATCATTTAAAGACAAGGAACCAGAGGTGATATTAATATTCCCCCCTTTGCCCACACCCCCATATGCCACATTGCTGAAGATGGTGCTCCTATTGGCAAGAGAAACAGAATCCTTTGCTTGCACGAACACACTGCCTGCATTCCCTTGTCCATAGGTGCTGGTATCGAGTTGAGCACCATCAGTTAAGGAAAGTGAGCCTGCTTGTACGAATACACTGCCTGCATCCCCTTGTCCAAAGATGCTGGTATCGACTAGAGCATCATTAGTTAAGGAAAGTGAGCCAGTGGTGAGAATAATGTTCCCCCCATTGCCATTTGCGCCTTCATAGGCTCCAGTGAATATCCCCGTTGGATAAGTGGCTCCTAAACCATCGAGTTGAATTGATTCAGAACCCGTGACTTCCAAGGTTCCTCCTGACTGAAACTCCAAACCCAAATTACTCGCTTCAATCTGAGACCCTTGTTTGAGGGTGATTTGTCTGCCTTGTACACGGACATTTCCACCCCCGATTCCACTGGCATCGACAGTTGCCCCTTGTAAAAGTTGGATATCGCGGAAATTTTGCACACCGCCATAATCCAAAGTCCACCCGTTCGCAATCGGCACAAGACCAACTAAACTGTCTGACCCCACACTGCCCAATTCAATCCGCCCGCCTGTACTCTTTAGCGTTCCACCCAAGAATTCTAAATCACCACCAACCAATCCCAGGGTTTGATTGGCTCCTAACCGCAGCGCATTTGCTGTATCAATCAAATCAGTTGTTAACCTTGTCCCTTGACCATCCCCCTGTACTTGAATTTTTCCTGGATTCGCCCCAAATTGCAGACCCAATGGAACACTTATAGTCAGCAATGGTGTTGTTTGGGTACCGTCTGTCCTAAACTCTGTGCCATCAGCAAATTTCAAACTACTAGCCGTACTTGCAAAGAAAGAGCCGCCAATCTCCAACCGCGCATTTGGTCCAAAGACAATTCCATTGGGATTAATCAAAAACAGGTTAGCTGTACCATTAGCGCGGATGAAACCATCAATGGTAGAGATTGACCCACCAGTCACGCGACTAATGATATTTTGAATATCTACAGCATTGTTAAAGAAAGCTCCTTCAGGTTGGCGAACAGAAAACTTTTGGAAGCTGTGGAATAGATTGGTTCCTGCTTGCGTTCCACCAGTGATATTGATGGTGTTACCATTGATGTTAACGATGGAATTATTGGGGAGAGTGGCATCCGGTGTAATTTGAGCCTGAACACAATTTGGACTCAAAGTATATGCACCACCAATGGCAATTCCTAATAACCAGCCCCAACGAGTAGTCATGGCAGACATTGCACCCCTCCAGATAGCAAGAGTTACTCAGTGTCTAGGAAACCAAAATTATCAAAAATCAAAATTATTGGTTTGATTTTTATTGTCAACTGCTCTATGCCTAAAATTACCTAAAATTAATAAAATTTTGTAGTAAGCGCTTAAGCGCTCACTACGAGATGCAATTACATTGAGATAAAAAATGTGACGATTTTGTTCAATCTTGTACCTTACTTTTCACGGGTTCGGTCGAACCTCGCTTCCATTCCTCTCTCCTGCAAGGAGAGAGGCTTTGACCTTACCCCCTTCCAGCTACAAACATTATTCCTTTTCCCTCTCCTTTTAGGAGAGGGCTAGGGAGAGGTGGGAAGGGGGCTGGGGGGTTAGGTTTCGCGTTGGTTTTTACACATGACGTGAAAAGTCAGAATCTTGTACTTGTCTGGCATAATTAGCCTTTGTATCGCCAAGTACTTTTGCTAATAGCTCACTCGCCAGAAATTTGGCAAAACACAGTCCTTTTGCGCGGTCCATCTAACTCAAAAAACAACACAGATTGATAAGTTCCCAAACCTAATTTTCCATCCACAATAGGAATGACTTCACTTGTACTTAAAGTCATAGCCATTAAGTGAGAATGAGCATTCATTGGTTCATCTGGTGGAATGTTTTCTCTTAAGTGCAGGTCATTGTGTAAATAGCGGTCTGATTCCGGTGCCAATTTTTGCAAATAAACTTTGATATCTTCTAACAATCTTTCTTCATATTCATTGATAGCTAATGCTGTAGTTGTATGGCGAGAAAAAATTAAAACTTGACCATTGATAATTGAGGTTAACGCTATCAAGTCTTGGATTTGGGGTGTGAGATTATGAATATTAATTTTTGGTTGTCTTTCGATTTCAATTAAGTTATTAATGATTGGCATATTGTCAATATTGTGTTGTTTATTTAGAAAGTTGTAGAGTGGGTATTTGAAAAGGTTCAGATTCCCGACTTCTTCAAGAAGTCGGGAATCTTGTTGTTGACAAATATTTAGGATTGCTATAGTTTCAAGTTCATGCGTTACACTGCCTTAACCCACCTTATACTAAGTTGCAGATCAAAACCTCACCCCTAACCCCTCTCCTTGCAAAGGAGAGGGGAAATAAAGCGCAGCTTTATTGGGGTAAGGTGTAATATCATGTTCGGCTAATTAGTTATAATTCAATACGGTTCAGATAAGACGAAAACCCTTAGTAGAACCACATTGTAGAGACGCGCCATGGCGCGTCTCTACAGAGAACGCGAATGCCACTAAAATCCTTAACTGAACCCTATTGAGTTATAATTCCCACGTTGACTGAACCCCACCCCTTAATCCCCTCCCCTTGCTAAGGGGAGGGGAGCCTAAGCGCAGCTTTGGCGGGGTGGGGTTCTTGAGGAATGATAAGTAATCAACCGAACCTGGTATAAGTCATGAACGCAACTTGGTATTAGAAATTATCCCTTGCAAACCGCGCACTAATCGCTCAATTCCTTCTTGTGCTGTCTCTTTTTGTAGCGCACCATAAGCGACGCGCAGATAGCATCCGTCATCCATGCCAAAAGTCGTCCCTGGAATGACGGCTACTCTATATTCGCGGATGAGTCGTTCGACTAGCTCAAAGGCGTTCATTGTAGTATGAACTTTCAGGAAAAAATAGAAAGCGCCATCAGCAGGGGCAATGGTACATAAGTCTTGTAAGCTGTTGAGATTAAGTACGACTTGCCTAACTTGGGCGATCGCCCCAATATGATTCTTCAAATAGTCCTCTTTTGCTTGCAACGCTCCCAAAGCTGCATACTGAGAAATCACAGGCGGACAAATCAGAATTGTATCTTGAACTTTTTTGACAGCGACAAGCAGGTGTTTGGGAATCACCATGTAGCCAATACGCCAGCTAGCAAAACCATAAGCTTTGGAAAGGCTAAACAGGGAAATAGTATACTCGTTACTTCCAGCGAATGCACCCGGAGAAATGTGTTTCACCCCGTCATAGGTAAAGTATTCATAAGCTTCATCGCTGATGTGGTAGATACCGCGATCGCGACAAATTTGATTTACTTGGCGCAACGCCTCTTGTGAATACACAGCCCCAGTAGGATTATTCGGGGAAATCGTCACCACTGCTCGTGTTTTTGGAGTGATAGCACAGGCGATCGCCTCTGGACGTAGCTGGTAATTTTCATCACATTTCACCAACACCGGATAGCAACCCGCCATTGTAATTGCCATTTCATGGTTGAAATAGTAAGGCGTATTAAGAATAACTTCATCCCCCACCGAAGTGATAGCGAGAATAGCGTTCATAAACGCCATATTGCTACCTGCGGTAACGACGATACAGTTTTCCTCATCAATTTCAATACCGTTGAAGGCTTGCAATTTTGCTGCTAGTGCAGTTCGTAATAAAGGAATTCCCTCAACATCTTTGTATAAATTATGAGTTGGTTCGGCAAGGAATTTCGGTAAAAATTCTATAGCTTCGGGCGGTGGACTATAGGAAACAACGCCTTGTCCAAGAGAAATGGTTCCGGGACAGCTTTTAATCAGTTCCCCAACAACAGGAATAATAGGCGACTGTACCGCCGTCATGCGAGAGATGAGAGATTCCATGCAATGTCACATTTAAGCTAAATTCAATTTTCTCTCAAAAGTTCATCTCATAGAAACTCATGCCAGTTAGAGCAGCCTAGAATGCAATATATAGCCGTTCTCATTTCGATGCAGTACGATTTCTTCCCCTCCCCGAAGCGCGAGGAGACAAAATACCTGACTTTTCACGTCATGTGGAAAAACCAACGTGAAACCTAACCCCCTAGCCCCCTTCCCTATAAGGGAAGGGGGAAAATTAAAAGCCTCTCTTCTACAAGGAGAGAGGAATGGAAGCGAGGTTTTCGGTGATACCGTGAAAAGTCAGGACAAAATACTCCCCCTCTCTGCTTGCGGAGAGGGGGCTGGGGGGTGAGGTTCCAATTCTCCCCCTCTCTGCTTGCGGAGAGGGGGCTGGGAGGTGAGGTTCCGTGTATTGCAACCAAAAGAGAAAAGCTACATATGATTGTTTCTTAACTCTTCACTTCTGATGAACACTATTACCCTCAACCTCAAACCTGTAATTGAACTAACCGACGAGCAATTTTATCAACTTTGTCGGAAGAATCCTGATATAAAATTTGAACGAAATGCTAAGGGAGAACTTCTTATCATGTCCCCAACCGGAGGAGAAACAGGAAACCACAACTCAGAAATTAATGCTGATTTTGTTATTTGGAATCGTCAAACTAAGCTAGGTAAAGTCTTTGATTCTTCAACTGGCTTTAAACTCCCTAATGGCGCTGATCGTTCTCCAGATGTCGCGTGGATAAAACAAGAAAGATGGGATACTCTCACACCCGAACAAAAAGAGAAATTTCCCCCAATCGCCCCAGATTTTGTTTTAGAGTTAATGTCACCTTATGATGATTTACAAAAAGTACAAGAAAAAATGCAAGAATACATGGAAAATCAAGTAAAACTCGGCTGGTTAATTGATAGAAAAACCCGTAGAGTAGAAATATATCGCTTGGGGAAAGAGGTAGAAGTTTTGGAATCACCAACAGAATTATCCGGGGAAGATGTTTTACCTGGTTTTATCCTCAATTTGCAAACTGTCTTTTAAAATTAGTAAGAATAAAAACTCAACATCAAGCCTCTTATACCAATTTTCCATAAAGATGCTCTTAAAAAATGAGGCGGAGCCTCCCTAACTCGTTCCCAGGCTCAGCCTGGGAACAAGAAGTTGGATGCTCTGCATCCTTAAAATCCAGAGGTTTTATAGACTGAGGGAAGATTAAGTGCAAGTTTACAAAGAATTGGTATTACAAAAGTCAAGAGTAATGAAAATTAAACCACAGATGTAGGCGTAAGCCGTGCCGTAGGCTACACAGATGCACACAGATGATTTATCTGTGTTAATCAGTGTTCATCTGTGGTTCTAAATATTCTTATGTTCTTTTTACAAAAAGTCTAATAAGTACGGGTGCAATGTATACACCCCTGTACTCAGCAGTTTTTACGCCGATAATGGCGGTGGAAATTTTATATCAGAATTGAATTGCTCAATATTTCCTGAACGATGAATCGGCAAAACATATTCTAGATTTTCATGGGGACGGGGAATAATGTGATGAGAAAGCACCTCACCACCATTCACTCGCGGTATCGCCTCCAATCCTGCGGCTACAGCAACATTAACTTCACCCACTACCCCCCGAATCAGCACAGTAATTCGCCCTAAATCAGTATTTTCATACCCGACAAGGGTAATGCGAGCAGCTTTACACATAGCGTCCCCTGCTTCTACTGCTGTGGGAACACCATAAACTTCAATCATTCCAAGTGCCAATGTCATGCTTGCCCACTCTAAACACTTGCTACAGCTTTTGGAGAGTTTATACGATTCCGTTTTCCTGTGATGATTATCTTAACTCTACCACTAGGAGCAACAGTGATTCCTCGCCGTTGAGGTTGTTCAGGTTAATTGGCAAAACTTATCTCAGACGAATATGTTGACATAATTTGTGTTTTATGTATTATTTTGATTGAAAAGGCTTAATCCAGCCAAGTTGCATGGCTGTATCCAGGAAAAATGCTGCCAATGCAAACCACAAAATACTCTCGACTCCCAGAACCACAAAAGGCAAAACACTTTTAGAATCGGACAACCCAACTTCCACCTGCGTCAAACCTCGCACTAAGCCAAATGCTAAGACTCCCCCGGCTTTGAGTTGAGGATTTTTATCTGAACGGATGATATAGCGGTAGGTAACACCAAAGAGCAAACCACAGAAACAAACAATTCCAGCACTTACTAACCATTGCAAATTGAACGAACCCGTGGCTAGACTCGCCAATTGGTCAAAATTTGTTGCTAGCACGAGATTATTTACCAAAGTAGTCAGAAAAAAGGCTACTGTCAGGCATAAACCCGCTAAGAACCCAGCTTTGAGGGATTCAATGCGTTCTGCCATGAGTTGATGATCAAAAATCTTGTTCACATCCAAACTTCAGTTCAAAGCGTGGTTCTAGTATTATTAATATTAGAGACGTTTGCTAAATAAGTTTAAAACTATCACTATGGACATTTTGACACTGGGTTGGGTTTCTTTACTGGTTGTTTTCACTTGGTCAATTTCAATGGTAGTTTGGGGTCGCAACGGACTCTAAGAAAATCGTGGAAAGTCCATTCCTGAGTATTTTAGTTTTAGTTGCTGCAGTGCTGCTTGTCGGAGTCACAGGAGGGGTTGGTTATTTGACGCTTGCAGATTGGCGCGATCGCCGTCTGCGAGAACAAGAAAAACGCGAAACACGAAGCACCACTCCTAAGAACACTGCTCCTAAGAAGAGTGATTCTAAGAACACTGCTAAGAAGCGCAAATAATTGCTTTTTTATCTCGCGCAAAGACGCGGAGGCGCAAAGTTTAACGCGCGTCTTTGTGTCTTTGTGCTTCGTTTCTCTGCCACATGGAAAAAGTGCAGAGAGTGTTTGTAGTACAATTGTTTTGTAAGACTACAAGGTAAGACTGATAGTCAAAATCACAATTACCTTAGAAGAAGACGTTCTCCCGTTTATAGATCAGCCAAGGCGATAGCTTCGCTGCTGCCTTCGGCAGATCACAGTGGCTATATTAATGCGCTGCTGACACAACACCGTTGTTAGATTTTGGAAGCAAAAATGATTGCAGCCCTCAAGCAGGATGCTGAAGATCCAGAGTATCAGCCTAAAATTGCTGCTTGGGATAGTGTTGCTAGAGATGCCATTAATGGGTTTATGGTTTAAAGCTATCAAGGAATTATAAAAAAAATTAGAATCAGGCGATCGCATTGTGGAGATTTTTTAGGCGATCGCTGTTCACATTACGTGTTTTCTTGCTTAGCTGGCTAAATAATATACTATATTCTAAAATATTCTAGTACTTTTGGTAAATTGGGTTTCACTTTGCTTAACCAAACCTATACAGGTTTAAGGTGATATTTTTGAACACAACTTGTTATCAGCTAAGTCCTCTTGCTACTTGGCGCAGAAGTAACGCCTACACTGGTATTTCCTTAAGTTAGTATTTCATTTTTTTCTGGAGACAATTAACGTGAGTGGAACACAAGCAACTTGGAGTGCCGATGGAAGCCATATTCCTTTTATAGATCCTCATACCAAAGCCAAGCATCAAATTCTTGAAACATATCTTGAAAATCTAATTTATACATTATATGGAAAAGCCAGGCGTGGAGTAACAACATTCACTTTTGTTGATGGATTTTGTGGAGGTGGTATGTATTATGACCAGGATAATAAAACAGAGTGGCAAGGCTCACCTATCAGATTTATAGAAGCTATTCGCGCAGGTTATAAGAAGTCAAAGCGCCATTATGACTTAAATGTAAAGTTCATTTTTATAGATAACAATCCAGATCATTTAGCTTGTCTTAAAAATTATTCCATGCTAAAAGCTGGTCTAGGCGAGTTAGTTAATGGGCAACCACATGAATTTAAAAGCGAAGTTGGAAAGTTAGTAGAAGAATGTGAATTTTTATGTGGCGAATTTGAGAACTTGGTAAATGAAATTATATTGAAAATCGATATTCGCAAAGGACACTCGTTCTTTTTTCTCGATCCCTTTGGATGGACTGATGTTTCTATGCAAAGTATTAGGAAAATTAATTGTTTAAGAGGATCTGAAATACTATATACATATATGATCAATTCTATTAAAAGATTTGTTCTTGATAGAGATGAAAAAGATAAAGATACATTTAATAGAATGCTAGAGGCAGAAGAATACTATAAATTGGATAACTTGAATAATTTTGAGAGAACTGGAGGTCAATGTTATCTCAGAAATGAATCTATGAGGTTATTTAGAGATAAAGGCAAGGCTAAGTATGTATTTACTTTTTCAATGATTCCTAGAGGAGATGTTAGTGTTTTATATTATCTCATGCATCTTTCTCAAAAACTTACCGCTTTAGAAGTAATCAAAGAAAGTTTTTGGCAAGAAAATAACTTAGATTATCAATATTATTTTGAATTATATGGGCATGGATTTAAAACAGCAGATTTTTATGAAGAAAACCAACTGGAATTGAAATTTGATATTACCAAAAATAGCGAAGACTTTTGTTTACAAAAATTGGATACTTCTTTAGGAAATATTATACGTAATAATCAAGACGGAATCATGTTTTCTGAGCTTTGTCATCAAACTATGGAATGTAATCCAGCTAGTAAAGAGCATTATACAAGGTATATAAATCTACTTAGAAATGAAAAAGAAGTAGAGATTTTGAGAAACGGTGAAATAGTAAAAGGGCGTAAAGTTGATTTATATAAAAAGGATATAATTAAATTAACTAGGTATAAACAGCTTTCATTTTTTTAATTTTTTTATCTAAATTATACAACAAAACTAAAGATGTGAGGGTTGTAATAATAACAAACTATATAAATAAAAGTGTGTGCTATGTCTATTGTTAAAGGCGTTGAAAAAATAGCTAATCCTCTGCAACAGAGCGCTCTTAACAAAAAAGGGCTATGTGATTATGTGGTTAATGTTGCATCAGGGTGTTTGCATGGGTGTACATTCTGTTATGTACCTTCAACGCCTGCAATTAGGACAAAGCAAGCACAATTGCATTCAAAAGGAGTAAGCGATCCTCAAATGGATTGGGGACAGTATTTATTTGTTCGAGAAGAGATACCTGAGCAACTAGAGAAAATCCTCAGCCGTAAAAGGTCTTGGCGTGAAACACCAGCAGGAAAAGGTGTAGTATTAGTCTGTTCTGGCACTGATCCCTATCAAACTAAACAGACTGCAAATGTTACGCGGGGTGTTGTTGAGGCTTTATCGAGATATAACAAAAAAGTCCGGATTCTTACTCGTGGTCTGTTATGGCTAAATGATATTGATATTCTTAATCGTACCAACGTGATTGTTGGCATGAGTTTACCATACCTAAATGATGAACTCAGTCGGCAGATTGAACCTCAAGCTCCTCCTCCTTCCGAACGTTATAAAGCAATGGTAGCAGGTCATCAAGCTGGCTGTAGGATGTATGTTGCAGTTGCTCCTACTCCTCCGAATATGACTTTAGATGATTTCAAAAGACATCTGGAAAAAATAATGTGTATAAATCCAGAGGTTATATTTTGGGAGCCTATTAATGCTCGCGGAACTAATGGAAAACGGATGATAGCAGCAGGCTTGGATTTTACCGATTCCATAAGGCATAAAAACTCATGGGCAGAATGCTTTAAAAGGCAATGGAATGACATTGAAACAGCCGCACGAGAGGTTGGATGTGAGGATCGGCTTCACATTTGGCCCGATCCTGAACTTAGAGGGTTTGTTGATGATCTCAAGCTGGATTATTGGTTGTATAAGCCAACTGTGGAAAAGTGGCATAGCTTGACATCCTCAAAAATGTAGAGACGCGAAATTTCACGTCTCTACATTTCGCGCCCTTCGCGCTATTCGCGCCTTTGCCGTTCCCTACAGTTGCTTCACTTCAGAAACCAACTTCGCCACCATATCCTTAGCACTACCAAAGAGCATCGTGGTTTTATTCTTGTAGAACAACTCATTATCTACACCAGCAAAACCAGTACTCATACCGCGCTTAATCACAATTGTCTGCTTTGCCCGATCTACTTCCAAGATAGGCATACCATAAATTGGGCTATTTGCATCACTCCGCGCCGCCGGATTTACCACATCATTTGCCCCAATCACCAAAGCTACATCTGTCTGATCAAACTGGGGATTGATATCATCCATATCATGCAGTTGCTCGTAAGGCACATTCGCTTCAGCCAGCAACACGTTCATATGCCCAGGCATTCTACCAGCAACGGGGTGAATTGCATACTTCACATCAACGCCCATGCGTTCGAGCTGATCTGCCAACTCGCGTACGCTATGCTGCGCCTGCGCCACCGCCATCCCGTAACCAGGAACAATCACCACGGAACGGGCATAACCCAACATCATCGCGCCTTCTTCTGGATCGATGCTGCGCACGGTTTGATCGGTTGTTCCACCAGCAGCAGCACCACCACCAGATGCACCAGATGAGCCAAAAGCACTGAACAGCACACTGAATAGAGAACGGTTCATCGCCTTACACATAATCTCGGTAAGGATTAAACCAGATGCTCCCACCAAAGCACCAGCGATGATCAACATATTGTTCATCACCACAAAACCAGCAGCAGCAGCGGCTATACCCGACAACGAGTTCAACAGCGAAATCACCACAGGCATATCACCGCCGCCGATGGGGATGACAAACATTACGCCCAGTACCAAAGATACAGCAACCACTCCCAAGAATACGGGTAGGCTATCCGGTGTGATGATTAAATAGGCACTACCTGCCAGATATGCAATCAGGAGAAGAGCGTTGATTGGTTGCTGCAAAGGAAATGTAATCGGGGTACCGCTGATTAAACCTTGTAACTTGGCAAACGCCAGCATACTACCCGTGAAGGTGACACCACCAATTAACACATCCAGCAGCATTGAGATGTTGACATCGAGGGGTATTGCTTCACCATTTCCCAGCAACCGCCAGAATTCAGCAACTGCGACAAGTGCTGAAGCTGCACCACCCAAGCCGTTGAGCAAACCCACCATTTGGGGCATTTCAGTCATTTGGACTTTGTAGGCGGCGATCGCCCCAATTCCAGAACCAATTGCCAATCCCACCAAAATCATCTCGTAGTTCAACACGTGCTGATCTAGCAGTGTTGCCACAATTGCTAACAGCATACCCACAGCTGCGACAACGTTACCTTGTCTTGCTGTCGCGGGTGATCCCAGCTTTTTCAAACCCAGAATGAATAAGGATGCAGCGACTAAGTACGTCAGTTGTATCCCAGTTGGTAAAAAGTCGCTCACGCCTTAATCTCCTTTTTCTTGAACATTTGCAACATTCTGTCTGTGACTAGGAAACCACCTACCACGTTAACCATTGCCAATATCACGGCAATCAATCCTAAAATGACTGACAAATTCGTATCTCTAGCACCAGAAGCCACAATTGCCCCGAGTACAGCAATGCCAGAAATCGCGTTGGAACCTGACATTAAGGGCGTATGGAGGGTTGGAGGAACTTTGTTGATAATTTCAAATCCTGTAAAGGATGCCAAAACAAACACAAATAAAGCGGCGATTAATGCTTCTGTCATCGATAAAAAAACTCCTGTTTGAAGGGAACCGCTGATGTACGCAGATGGACGCTGATAAAAACCAATCATCTGCGGTTAACATTATTCAACGTCCTAGCTCACTGTTGTCAAAGCTTGTAGCGCTTCTCGCACTCTTTGGTTGCGAATTTCGCCAGTGTGGGTAATGCAAGCGGCGTCGATGATGTCGTCGCCAAAGTTCACTTGCAACGCTTTGTCTTTAATCAAAAGCTGCATCAACGATGTCACGTTCTTGGAATATAATTGGCTGGCGTGGACTGGCAGTGATGATGGTAAGTTGATAGGACCAATGATGGTAACGCCGTTCCACACAATATCCTTACCGGGATCAGTGCAGGCGCAGTTACCACCTTGTTCGGCGGCGAGATCCACAATCACCGAACCTGGTTTCATTTGTGCCACCATCTCTTCAGTTACCAAAAGTGGTGCTTTTCTTCCAGGAACTTGGGCGGTGGTAATCACCAAATCAGCATTCTTGACGTGTTCGGCAACAAGTTCCTGGGTGCGCTGTTTGCTTGCTTCAGAAATTTCTTTGGCGTAGCCTCCGGCGGCGGTTGTTTCTTCTTCCAGTTTGACTTCGACAAATTTTGCCCCCAAACTTTGGACTTCTTCTTTGACGGCGGGGCGAATATCAAAGGCTTCTACGATCGCTCCCAAGCGTCTGGCGGTGGCGATCGCTTGCAAGCCAGCCACACCAGCACCCATGACAAATACTTTCGCTGGAGCTATTGTCCCAGCTGCTGTTGTCAACATCGGGAAATATTTTGGTAATGCTGCTGCACCAATCAGTACTGCTTTGTATCCTGCGATTGATGCTTGCGACGATAACGCATCCATACTTTGCGCCCGAGTCGTACGCGGGATCATCTCCATACTGAGAGCAGTTACCTTGCGTTCTGCTAGTTGCTGCGCTACAAATGGATTCCCCAAAGGATTAAGAAAGCTAATGAGCACAGCCCCATCATGAAGCAAGTCAATTTCTGAGCGTCCATCTTCTCGCTCTTGCGGAGGGCTGACTTTAAGCAAAATATCTGCTTCACTCCATAATGTAGCGCTATCAGCGATCACTTTAGCTCCTGCTGCCTCATAAGCAGCATCAGAAAAGAAAGCTCGCTCACCTGCACCCGTCTCTACCCACACTTCCAAACCTTGTTTTACCAATCGGGCAACGGTGTCAGGAATCAAGGCAACTCGACGCTCACAAACTTCAATTTCTTTGGCAACTGCTATTCTCATGCAATCTCCTTAAGATAAGTACCTATTTTCTTCAAGCTGTGAAATTTTTCAGGGTGAGGCAAGTACACGTATAGTGCCAGCAGCTATTAGCAGTTGGTTTGCCAAACTAGACTTAACCTTTGTCACACTTTACAATTACCTACCCAAAGCCTCAATTTTTTTCTCGCAGGATTTAAAGATTCCCATGTATTTGTATGCAAAGCCTATCTATTGCACATCCTATGTCAATCCCCAAATTTTGCTTCTTTGTCTTTAACTTCTTTTAGGAATTGAGAAATTCTGTTCCGATTTTTTTACATTCTGCAATATTGATAAAGTTCTCAAAAGCTCTCCCCAAATAATCTTAATAAATCCTGCTTTGAGTACAACTTATTTTAGCCAATTTCATCCAAGTTCACTACTCATGTCACTATTACATTACTCAATTTTTATAACAATTCTCTTAAATTTAGATACAGTTATACATATTTAGCAACACAATCAAATTTCAACAAAGGGGATTGGGGATTACGGATTAGCAAGAGTATTGTCCAGTCCCCAGTCCCCAGTACTGCCAAAAGGCGTCTCCCGACCGAGGGTTCTGGCGTCCCCCACCATACGTACTTGTTGGTGGGGGACTCCTTGCCGCCACCAGTTGAGTTCAAATCAAGAAATCCTTGTATAATGGGTTTTAAAAGTGCTATATTTTAGCATAAAAAACTTTGAATCCCGGTAAATTCCTTAAAAAGGCACTTTTGTTGGCATTTTACGTCCAATACCAATATCTAAATCTCTAGTAGTAAAGTTTAGTTACGAACCTTTAGTCCCAGTTGTTTAGACAAAAGACTTATTTCTGCCTCAGGAGCTTAACCATGCGACGTTTACTTTCTACTTTAGCCGTGACTAGCTGTTTGCTGGCTGGAATACCAGCCATAAGCTGGGCACAGAGTTTGCCAGGGTTTACGCTGTTTAGCGGTGTCAAAAGCGAAAATCAGCTACCATTCCGGTTAGATTTTGGCGGACAAAGCAATGGCTGGGATAGGTACAGACTGAAAATTTCTCAGAAAAAGCTGAAAACAGCAGTAGCTCATTTTGTCATTTCTTATCCTGATTACTACAAAGGAACCTTTGACCCCAAAGAGATTGAGGTTAGGGTTAGGGACAAAAAGATTGCATTATCAGAGGTGAAGTGGGATAAAGAAAATCGCGTCATTCAAATTTATCCCGAAGAACCAATACCAGCAGGTAACAGTGTCGAGTTGGTTCTCTCTAACGTGAAAAACCCAGCTTTTGGTGGAGTTTTCTATTTTAACTGCTCAATTCAGTCTCCTGGCGATGTGCCGCTATCGCGCTACGTCGGAACATGGATTATCAGCATTAGTTAAGTTAACAGTCCATAGTCAAGAGTGATTGGGCTATGGACTCGTTGAATAATCACATTTTTTGCATATAAAGTGATAAAATTGTAAATTGTGACTTTTTTTATAAAAATTGTCTAAGAGGATAAAAACATGAAGAGAACGCTGGAAGGCACTAGCCGTAAGAGAAAAAGAACCTCTGGTTTTCGCGCCAGGATGCGAACTCCAGACGGTAGAAACGTCATCAAGGCTAGAAGAAGAAAGGGACGCTACCGTTTGAGCGTATAAGGCATCCCAAAGCGATTCATAGCAGTTGTGGCATTGCCTAAAGCAAATCGGCTAAAATCTCACAGAGATTTCCAGGCAGTTTTCCGGGAAGGAATTCGTCGTCATGGTTTACATTTAACATTAAGAGCCTTACGACCGTCACCTTCCTGCAAACCTTCTGCGGATGCTGCTTGTGAAATGCAAACAAACGACAAAGCAAATCTGACTCCAGCCCAGATAGGCATTTCGATCAGCACAAAAGTCAGCAAACGAGCAGTCGTTCGCAACCGCCTGAAACGGCAAATAGCAGCTGCATTGTATCAGTTGTTGCCAAGGATATTACCAGGATGGCGGATTGTGGTTGTTGTCAAACCAACAGCAGCAGATATGAAGTGCGTAAGCCAACAATTTCTGCAAGAATTAGAGCAGTTGTTGGCACAAGCAGAGGTGTTCAATGGGCATTCGTGAAGAAGTTTATTTTGAGGGTGGTCCCCATATTGGGGATTTAATTACGAACATATTGATTGGGCTAACAGTTGTTGGACTACCATTGACAGTCGGGGCGATTGTTAGGGCATTGTGGCTGCGCTACCGTATCAGCGATCGCAGGGTTTCTGTGACTGGTGGTTGGAGGGGACGCGATCGCACCGATGTGATTTACTCAGAAATCGTCAAAATAGTCAAAGTTCCCCGTGGTATAGGAGCCTGGGGGGATATGGTTATCACTCTTAGAGATGGTAGTCGTCTGGAAATACGGGCAATTCCCAAGTTTCGGGAAATCTATGACTACATCGAAGAAAGAGTCATCGCCAAAAACCCTAACTATGCGGGTGCTAAGAAGTGATGCGGGGGATAAGGAGGACAAGGGAGATGAGGGGGATAAGGAGGATGAGGAGGATAAAGAGGATAAACGAGAAATTCTTTACTCCCCCATCTCCCTCATCTCCCTCATCTCCCCCATCTCCCTCATCTCCCTCATCTCCCTCATCTCCCCCATCTCCCCCATCTCATATAATGTGCGGCTATCCGTAGTACGAAGCTAGTCACATAGAAATCACGATTTAGATAAATTAGATTAAGTCAATTTACAGTATCTCAGGTTGAATTCAAAATAATGGATTTTGGTATCGGGTTTCTCTCGAACAACGTGATGCTGCCAATCATAGACTTGTTCTATAGCATTGTGCCTAGCTATGGATTGGCGATCGTAGCATTGACATTGATCATTCGTTTTGCGCTCTATCCCCTGAGTGCTGGTTCAATTCGCAGTATGCGACGAATGCGGATTGTACAACCTCTGATGAACAAGAAGATGCAAGAAATCAGAGAGCGGTATAAGGACGATCCGCAAAAGCAGAACGAAGAAATGATGAACGTCCAAAAAGAATTTGGCAACCCGCTTGCAGGTTGTTTGCCACTGCTGCTGCAAATGCCAGTTTTACTAGCACTATTTGCGACATTGCGGGGTTCACCTTTTTCTGGTGTGAACTATAGTGTTAACCTGCAAATCTTTCCTGCTGAACAAATCGAAAGAATTCAACCGCAAGCCTTTGCCACTCCCCCACAAAACATCTATGTTGCTGAAGGGGAACACCTTAAGGTATCTGCCATCCTTCCCGCAGGTAACAAATTAGCTGTGGGAGAACATACGAAGATAGAATATCAAACCCCTGAGGGCAAACCATTTCAGGCACTTTTAGCAGAACACCCTAACACTCAGTTAACCCCTGAATGGAAAATTACCAAAGGGGAAGAACGGATAAAAATTGATGCTGAGGGTAACATAGAAGCCTTACAGCCGGGAGATGTCACAATCCAGGGAACAATTCCGGGACTCGCAGCAAGTCAAGGATTTCTCTTTATTGATGCCTTAGGTAGGGTTGGTGCAACCGATCCAGACGGCACCATTCATTGGGATATCGTCGCAATGGTCGTCCTGTTTGGTATTACGCTCTACGTCAGCCAAGTCCTTTCTGGACAAAATAGCACTAATGCCAACCCACAGCAGGACACTGTAAACAAAATTACTCCCGTCATCTTTTCTGGGATGTTTTTGTTCTTCCCCCTACCGGCTGGGGTGCTAATGTATATGGTGATTGGTAATATTTTCCAGACACTACAAACCTATATTCTGACGCGCGAACCTCTGCCTGAAGAACTACAAAAAATCGTAGAGACTCAGAAGAAAGAAGAAGAAAGCGCACAACAAAAATCGCTGCCGTTTGAGCCAAAAAGTTCTAAGAAAAAGACTACAGGGTAATGATGACAGACAGTCGAATGGAACGTGGTCAGGAGTGGTTGAAAACACTGCTGCAACTTAGTGGGCTATCTGTTGATATTGAAGGTGAGATAGAAACAATCGTTAATCAGGATGAGGAATCTCCAGAACCTGATATTTACTGGTTAACGATTGATGAAACAAACCTAAGACCGGAACAAATTGAGATTTTAACTGGTCCCGATGGTTCAGTGCTAGATGCAATTCAGTATCTAGCAAATTCTATTCTCAACTTAAATCAACCACAAGAGGAGCAAGCCTCATACACTGTTGAGTTGAATGGCTACCGTGTTAAGAGATTTGCAGAAATTCGCGCAATGGCTGAAGCAGCAGCAGCGCAAGTGCGCTCTTCTGGTCAAGAAGTAGAAATCAAGTCACTCAGTTCAGCCGAACGTCGTCAAGTTCACACATTATTTAAGGAATTTGATGACTTAGAAACCTTCAGCCGAGGGAAAGAGCCGTTTCGTCAGCTTGTTGTACGCCTTGCATCAATCGAATAACTGAACAGTTAGAAGTCAACAGTCAACACTCAAGAGTCAACACTCAAGAGTCAAGAGTGAGGAGTGAAGGGTTAACACAAAAATTGATAACTCATCACTCATTACTTTTATCTCAAAATTTTCGGAAATCCGAATTTAGTAGTTATAAAACTAATTTTTAGAAAAGCTAGACTTAAATATGTATTAACAGCTGCATCGCTGATGATACGCATAATTTCTAGTTACGCACAATTTGTAGTGAGGATGTCTCACAAGTCCTATGGACGCAATTTTTATTCCGCAGCTTACTAAAGCGCCGGAACGGACAGAAGAAATCCAAGTCAATGAGTTTCTGCCCGGTTTAGAAACTTTGACACCAGTTCGCGGTCGCATTCGTGTGCAACATCACGGTAATTATTTAGATGTTTCTAGCCAAGCAGAAACAATCATTACTTGTACCTGCAGTCGGTGCTTGCAAAACTATAATCATCGTTTGACGGTTGAGCCCAAGGAAATCATCTGGTTAGATGAAGCAGCTAACGAAACAGATGACCTGCCATTAGAACGGGAAGTCGCTTTAGATGATTTAATAGAAACCCTCTCACCTGAGGGATATTTTTATCCTGATCAATGGCTGTACGAGCAAATGTGTTTGGAACTGCCCCAGCGACAGTTGTGTGATGCCAATTGTCAGGGGATTCAACCAAGCGCTGAGAGCAAGTTCAATCATTCTGTTGACAGGCGTTGGTCTTCTTTGGAATCTTTGAAAAACCAATTACCAGGAGCGTAGTTTGATAATTTTGTAGTAAGCGCTTTAGCGCTAAAGCACTTACTACAAATTAGGGTTGACTTTTGACGAGTTGACAAAATATCATATATATAATGGTAAAGGTGTGCGCAGGTAAGGTCAACCTTTCAAGAATTGTATTAGCTAAAATACTAACGCTGGATGAAACCCCGCAGTAGTCGCCACAGTATCAGCGGTGGAGTAACCTTACAGCCATTGGTGTTAAGTTGAGCTTTAAGCGTTTATTGCACGTTGATTTTACCCCACACGCCAGTCGCCTGCGGAGGGAAACCCTCCTGCAGCGCTGGCTCCCCTTAATCCCCTCCCCGCCAGCAGGGAGGGGAGGTTTTGGCGTAAGACAAAAGCCGGGTGGAGTGGAGCGAGAATTGTTGCCTCGTTCCCAGCCTCAGGCTGGGAATCCCTACTGGAAGGCTCTGCCTTGCTTAACAGCTGCTCTGCCGCTTCAAGGGCATTTCCAGGTGGAACCACCGAAACGAGATTTTAGAAGGGTTTTGGGTTAAGTTGACACCAATGGGCACAGAACAGCCCCTACAAAAAACCTGTAATTTACCCAATTGAAAACTGCTATAAGTCTACGTGGAATGAGGATGTTTTCATTTTAGGGTTGACTTTTGAGGAGTTGACAAGATATCATATATAATATGGAATAAGTGTACGCAGATAAAGTCAACCTTTCAAGAATTGCAGTTCTTAAGATTGATGCTGGAACAAGCCCGTAGTAGTCGCCACAGTATCAGCGGTGCAGCAACCTCACAGCTATTGGTGTCAACTTAAGGTTCAACCCTTTATTCCACGTTGATTTTACCCCACACGCCAGTCGCCTGCGGAGGGAAACCCTCCTGCAGCGCTGGCTCCCCTTAATCCCCTCCCCTTGGCAAGGGGAGGGGAGGTTTTGGCGCAAGACAAAACCGGGGTGGGGTGGAGCGAGAATTGTGGGCAAGTATAAAGGCATGATGTAAGGTAATTAGAAAGCTTTCAGGTCAAGTTGACACACCAAATTAACCGCGCCGGGGTAGCCCCGGGACTAGGACATGGGGGCTAGGCGCGGGCGATTTTAATCGCCGTCCAAATTCTTCTATCAATTCACTAATGCTCATGCCTCTCAAATCAGCTTCGCGCTTCATATTTTCCCAAGCTGTAGGAGTAACTACAATTTGATGTCTTTGTTTAACTTCATCGTGTAGTATTGGTGTGTTTTTTAGTCTTTTTTGCCCTTTTTTAGTTGTCATTTAACTAGATATTGTGTATGTTCTAATGATAGTCTAACATTTACAGGAGGTGATTTAATTTTGGCAGCAAAAACAACCAGTTTCGTTACAGAAATACCTTTAATTACGACTTCTAAAGACTTGTCAGTACTTGCTGCAAGATGTGAGGCAGGAAGACAACTATATAATGCCGTATTGTCTGAAGGTAAAAGCAGACTCCAGTTAGTAAGAGATTCTGACCTTTACCAACAAGCCAAACAAATAAACAAAACGGATAAAAAAGCCAAGGTAGGTGCATTTCAAAAAGCTAGGGATGTTTATCGTTTTAGTGATTATGATCTACAAGCTTTCGCTAATAAAACAGCCATTGCAAGTGTTTGGATTAAATTGCACCTTGATGCTAATACCATTCAGAAGATAGCTAGTAGAGCTTTTAAAGCTTTAGAGCGGATGGCTTTTGGTAAAGCTAAAAAGGTCAGATTTAAGCAAAAAGGTCAGTTTGCATCTCTAGAAGGTAAAACCAATAAACAGGGTATTCGCGCTTACTGGTAATGGTGTTGAATGGTCAAAGTTAAAACTACCTGCCCTCATTACTAATGACCCTGTAATATTACATGGTTTAAATTCAAAGATTAAATATGTGCGCTTGGTGCGTCGTATTCTTAATCAAAAAACCTATTGGTTTGCTCAATTAGTTTGTGAAGGCGAACCATATCAAAAGCCTAAAAATATTATCGGTGATGGCACTGTTGGTATTGATTTAGGAGTATCAACAGTTGCAATTGTTGGTGATACAGAGACTATTTGGACTCATGCGGCTGTTGAATTAAATTCAAAGCAAAAAGAGGTTAGAAAACTGCAACGTAAGATGGATAGACAGCGCCGTGCTGGTAATCCTGGTAATTTTAATCCTAACGGTACTGTCAAGAAAGGTTCAAAACGCTGGAAGAAATCCAATCGTTACAAAAAAACTGCGGCTAAAAAACGCGAAATAGAGCGTAAACAAGCGGCTTACCGTAAATCTTTACATGGCAAGCTGGTTAATCAAACTTTGAAACTCGGCAAAAATATCAAAACCGAGAAGGTATCTGTCAAAGCCTGGCAGAAAAATTGGGGTAAGTCTATTGGCTTTAAGTCCCCATCAAGTTTTCAATCAGAACTGAAACGTAAAGCTGAAAACGCTAACGGAGAAGTTCTAATGTTTTCGACGAGGTATACTGCACTGTCTCAAACCTGTTTGTGTGGTAATAAGCAGAAAAAGTCATTATCTCAACGAGTGCATAACTGCTCTAAATGCGGTTTGACAATGCAACGAGATATTTTATCTGCTTATTTGAGTCGTCACGTTGACCCTAAAACCACTTGCGGGCATTCCAATACCTGGTACTGCGACCAAAGTGTCAGCTGACCTGGTGAGCATTTCTGCTTATCCTTCTTCCGGGTAATTTTATGACCAGCCAGCAGCTGACTTCCCCAGTTAGAAAGCTTGGCTGGTTTTGTTTTCGGTTTATGTCGTTGACAAAAGCCGCGATACTTTTTAGCACATTCATCCAATGTTTTACCTAGTCCTAGAAAAGCCGGATGCCATTGAGTCAGTCCATCATTCGTTAATTGGTCATAAGTGCCGTAGTTGCTGAAATCGTAGAAAAAACTGCGTCGCATTTGGGCAGCTCTAGGATTGCCGTGAATGTAACGTAGGGTATTTAATGCTCGTTGTGTATCGGTGGGTGGAAACCCGTCACAGTAATACCGTTGTTCCCAAAAATGTCCAGTACGATTGAGCATCCGGTTGAAGCACATGGCTGTGTACCAGTTGAGAAAATGCATGATTTTAGGCAAATCTTCTGGAGTGGCTGGTTCTATCAGGTAGTGGACGTGGTTTGACATGATGCACAATGCATAAAGTTTGAAGCCATATTTGTCCAAACTTTTTTTGATTGCATACAAGAAGACTTCCCGGCATTCCCGGCGTGCTAGGTTGAATTCGCGGTTGTTGCAGCGGGTGGTAACGTGGTAGGAAAATCCGCTTTGTAAATTTCTCTTCTGGCGAGTCATTTTGTAGTGCAGGCATCTTGCCCGCTTTGTGTTCGATGTCCGGTAGAAGATATTTTATAGCGGTTCTCGGTTGGGTGCAGTACATTTTTAACCTCGCTTCCATTCCTCTCTCCACCTCTGGCTAACCCTCTCCTAAAAGGAGAGGGAAGAGGAGAGGCTTTGAATCTTACTCCCCTTCCCTACTAGGGAAGGGGTTGGGGGTTAGATCTGTATTGGACGAAACTGCAAACCGCTATAGTCCTTGTACTGGGTCATCAAGTCAATTACCAAACTATGAAGGTAAAATACCGATTCAAAAAATGTTTGCGACAGATACCCCACCCGCGAAGAGAGCGCACGCTCCCCGATTCATGGGGAGGGTTAGGGAGGGGTATTTTACTATGTGTTGCATTCTTTTTTCAAATTGGTATAACCTATGGCGATTGTGCGATCAAACTTGAAAATAATGCAAGATATCCGTTGAATCAGGCGAGGCGTGGATTGAACGATCGCAAACAGAGGAAACACAACAAGAAAGTTGTTAGAACCATAACAAACCTGAACAATGAGAGAAAGAACTGCGATGCTTCGATGATCATACCTTGTCGCCTACAACAACAAGATTCCCGACTTCTTAAAGAAGTCGGGAATCTGAACTTGATAAATGCAAAAATTGGAGAAAGTATGACAGAGGTTGTCTGATGACATCCACGACTACCCAACATTTGCTCACCTTTGAGGAATATCTCGCTTGTAAGGATGATACTGATAACCGCTATGAACTCGTGGACGGTAGGTTAGAACTGATGAATCCACGAACGTTCAGGCATATTTTAATTGCTAAGTTTATTGAAGGACAGTTGGATGGAGAAATTCGTCGTCTTGGCTTACCTTGGCTGTGCTTTCGGGAGGCTGGCGTTAGAACAGGATGGCGCAAGTCGAGATTAGCGGACGTTTGTGTCGTAAGTGCGGAACAAGTGACAGATATGCTGGATGAATCTGCTGTTTGTCAAACGCCACTACTGCTGACTGTGGAGATCATCAGCCCAGAGTCTATCAAACGCGACTATCGCTATAAGCGTTCTGAATATGCTGCTTTGGAAATTCCAGAGTACTGGATAGTAGATCCCCTAGAAGGAAAAGTGACAGTCCTGTTGTTGGAAGAAGGACTGTATGAAGAATCTGTTTTTACAGGTAAGCAGTGCATCGCCTCTTGCACTTTCCCACAGTTGACTCTTTCGGTGGAGCAAGTTTTAGCAGCAGGTAAGATTGGTGAATGAGTTGACTTTTCACTTCTGCTGTGGAAAACCTCTCTCCAAACCTCTCTCCTACAAGGAGAGAGGCTTTGAGTCTTACTCCCCTTCCCTCGTAGGGAAGGGGTTGGGGGTTAGGTTTTTCGTGGATTTTTCTACATGGCGTGAAAAGTCAGGGCGAATGAGTTGTTAGAACGATGACAAACCTGAACAATGAGAAAAGAACTAACAACTCACTCCTAACATCTACTTATGAGCTTCCGTGACGAGTTTAAACTCCTATTACGCGCCCGCTACCCCTTAATCTACATTCCTACTTACGAAGAGGAACGGGTGGAAGCGGCTATCCGGGAAGAAGCAGCGAACCAGGGTAATCGTCCAGTGTATACTTGGGATTTTGTGGATGGTTATCAAGGTAATCCCAACGATGCAGGGTTTGGTCGGCGTAACCCCTTACAAGCTTTGGAATTTGTAGAAAAACTCCCAGCTTCTGCGCCTGCGGTGTTTATTCTCCGAGATTACCATCGGTTTTTAGAAGATGTGGCGATCGCTCGCAAACTCCGCAACCTCGCCCGACTCTTCAAGTCCCAACCAAAAAATCTCGTGTTGCTGTCGCCGAGAATTGCGATTCCTGACGACTTAACAGAAGTTCTTACTGTCCTTGAATTTCCTTTACCCGCAGCCGCCGAAATTAAAGTGGAAGTGGAACGTTTGATAGCCGCGACTGGTAACTCGCTTTCTGGTAAGATATTGGATGATTTGGTGCGCTCTTGTCAAGGGCTATCGATGGAACGCATTCGTCGGGTTTTGGCACGAGCAATAGCTACCCACGGAGAATTACAACCAGAAGACGTGGATCTCGTTTTGGAAGAAAAGCGGCAAACGATTCGCCAAACTCAAATACTCGACTTTTACCCAGCCACTGAGCAAATTTCTGATATTGGTGGACTGGATAACCTCAAAGACTGGCTGCTCCGCCGAGGTGGAGCATTTACCGAACGAGCGCGACAGTACGGATTACCGCACCCTCGTGGTTTGATGTTGGTGGGAATTCAGGGAACTGGGAAATCGTTAACTGCAAAGGCGATCGCCCATCATTGGCACTTACCTTTGCTACGTCTCGATGTGGGACGATTGTTTGGGGGTTTGGTAGGTGAATCGGAATCCCGCACTCGACAAATGATACAAGTAGCAGAAGCCCTCGCTCCTTGTGTATTGTGGATAGATGAAATAGATAAAGCCTTTTCCGGGCTTGGTAGCAAAGGTGATGCGGGAACTACGAGCCGTGTTTTTGGTACATTTATTACTTGGTTAGCCGAAAAAACCTCACCTGTCTTTGTTGTTTCCACCGCTAACGACATTCAAGCGCTACCACCAGAAATGCTGCGAAAAGGGCGGTTTGATGAAATTTTCTTTGTTGGTTTGCCGAGTCAAGAAGAGAGAAAAGCAATTTTTACCGTGCATTTATCTCGACTGCGTGCGCATAACTTAAAAAATTACGATATCGACAGGTTAGCTTACGAAACACCTGATTTTTCTGGGGCAGAAATAGAGCAAACTTTGATTGAAGCAATGCACATCGGGTTTAGCCAAAACAGGGACTTCAATACCGATGACATATTAGAAGCTGCCAGTCAGATCATACCCCTAGCACGAACCGCTGTCGAGCAAATTCAGCAACTGCAAGAATGGGCGGCGGCTGGTAGAGCGCGTCTGGCTTCCAAACACAATCCTTTGAGCGATCGCATTCAACGCCAGTTGCAATAATGAGTTAAAAATTATGAATTATGAACAGTAAAAATTTTCATAATTCATAATTTATAATTCATAAATTTGTAGGGTAAGTTGTCCACTATGATTAACATACTGAAGTATACACTTGGGATTTTCTTGGCGCTTGCTATCTTAGCTGGCGGTGGAGTCGCTGCTGCTTTGTATTTTATGAATCGAACCTCAGCACCTCCCAGCAAACCCATTTTTGCCAATGATAGCCCGGCTGTGAGAGGGGTAAAGCCAAAACCAACTGTACCTAAAGCAGCAAAAGTAGCGTCTAAGCCTGAAGCGAAGGGTAAAGCTTCTCCTAAGCCAACCCCCACTCCAAAGGCTAGTGAATCGCCCAAGCCATTACCACTAGGAGCTTACCAAGCGCGTGTCACTTGGAAGCAAGGCTTGATTTTGCGATCAGAACCAAACTTGGATGCTGAACGTGTTGGTGGGATTGGTTTTAATTCAAGAGTGATCGTTCTCGAACAAAGCGAAGATAATGTCTGGCAAAAGATTCGCTTGGAAGGTGAGGAACAAGAAGGTTGGGTGAAAGCAGGTAATACCCAGAAAGTGGACGAAGAGGATTCCCAGGAGACACAGACAGACCAATAACCTAAAGACAACAATAACTAGACAACAACAGTAAAACCAGCAACCTCCCAAGACTCATAAACTAAAACACAAATAAAAATGCACAATCATTTATTAGAATCGTTGCCCGCTAACTGTTGAGAGTCAACAGTTAACAGTGAACGGTCTACACGATAAAGCAATGTAACTTTTCTGTGGAACAGCTTACTATTCTTTTCATTGCCTGCTCGGGATGAAAATACAATCGCTTTGCTTTTAAAAATCAAACTCTCATAGGGACTTAGCATGGGTTTAGGCTTTTCCATCACCTAATTTGTCTTTCATTGAAACGAGAAACGCTATAGCAGCCATTTTTTTATTAAGAAATTTAGTCAAATTTAAAGCTTCATTGCAATCATTTGAGAAGTTGAAAAAACACGATTCTACACAATCAGCAGCTTTGGCAATTTTTGACTGGCTTTGAGCTGATCTTTTACAACAGCAGGTTAGCTTAAGCTTAAGAAAAAGGAAATTTATACAATAAAAATGACAAACAATCATGCGATTGTCATAGGCGGTAGTATGGCTGGGTTAGTCGTGGCTCGGATTTTGAGCGATCGCTTCCTTGCAGTCACGCTCATTGAACGAGATCAATTTCCTGAGAAAGCTATTCCGCGCAAGGGCACTCCTCAATTTCGCCACATACATGTACTTTTGCTACAAGCTCAGATCATCCTCGAAAAACTTTTCCCTGGACTGCCTAAGGAAATGATTGCTATTAGTCACAAGCGAAGATTACCGTTATCGAGGCACTGAGGGTCAACCACCCAGCCTACTGACCCGACTTATGCACCGATACATGGATGAAGTTTTGCAGTTGACGACAAACAACGCTGATGTCCGCTTAGCACTGCTGGAAGTGATGCATATGCTCAAACCGCCCGCCAGGCTGTTTCAACCCAGGATAGCTATCCAAGTGCTGAAGCAGGCGTTCAAGCTGAGTTCTGTGTTCCCGGCAACAACTTCACATAGCCAGCAGGTAGGATAAAGGCTGCATATTATAACGAAATTGGCTTCCACGTGCTTCCACATATAGATACCGATTGCTACATAAGATCAACAGATAAACGCCGTATGTCTCAAGCTAAATAAAGCAATTTACTTAAGAAACTGGTATATTTTTTGTAGAAGTCGATTTGTGCAATTAAGTCAATTGGGGGGTTAGTTGCTTGCTGTATCAAACCTCTGTAAACAGTATTTTCAAGGTTTTCTTAATCTAGGGTTTTCAGCAGTAAAGATTTGGTACGACTTCCGTGCATTTACGTAATCAATAAGTATTTAATTATTATAAAACAAGTTGTAAGAAATTACCTGTTACACAGGTGTATCAATAATGGTATATACAAACAATTAACTAACGCTCTGTATGGGGTCAAATCTACAACAGGGAAATATTGGAAACTACAAACTTGAAACAAGTATGGAAAAAATTGGTTATCTTCAGCTTGCTTCAGCAAACGAGGCATCAACAAGAAATGAGGATGTTCCTGTCCGAGTTCATTCTAATCTTTTTGCACACTTAAATTGGAAAACAGTCTCTAGCAGTGCTGCAATACATCTTTTATCTGTAGCACTGACTTTAGCAGTTCTAAGTCTAGCTCAGCGTGCGGTAGCAGCTGAGAAAGTAGGAAGTAGCGGTTCTCAAGTCTCCGAAATCCAAAGATGTTTGAGCAGGCTGGGCTATTATAATGGTCCGGTAACAGGTAAGTTTGCTTCCTTAACCCAGAATGCTGTGATTCGGTTCCAGCGAGCCAATGGACTACCAGCTGTTGGAGTTGTGGGTGCTAGAACTCAACAAGCCTTGCAATCTCAATGTCAAAGTAGAAGACCTGGTAGTAATGTAAGCGGGGCTTTGCAACCAGGTAGCAGAGGTCCAGCCGTTACTAGGTTACAAGAGGATTTGCGGCGTTTAGGTTACTTTAATGGTCCGATTACAGGCAATTTTGGTTCAGAAACTCAACGAGCAGTCGTGAGATTCCAGCAATCAAATGGAATACGTGCTGATGGTGTTGTCGGTGCGACAACAAAACAAGCAATACGTATCAGTCTTAACACAAATAATTCTTCAAGTTACACCTCAACTTACAATTCCTCAAATAATTCCTCAAATTACTCCTCAACTTACTCCTCAACTTACTCCTCAGACGGTATTGGTGGAGATAACTCGCCCTATGCTTTAAATTTGGGTGACTCAGGTGCCCAAGTCAGAGAATTACAACAGGATTTGCAGCAGTTGGGCTACTTTAGAGTGAACCCCACTGGCTACTTTGGTCCAACAACCCAGGAAGCTGTGGCACGTTTTCAACAAGATTATCGAATAAGACCCAGCGGTGCCGCCGACTCACAAACCTTAGGAGCCATAACGACAGCTCTTAGAGGGCAAAATTATGGGCAGTATCCTGAGCAAAATTATGGGCAATATCCTGAGCAAAATTATGGTTGTTCAACAACCGGAGATATTTGTCAAGGTGAGAGGAGTCAACGAGTTAGAGTCGTGCAACAGCGTTTGCAGAATTTGCGATTCTTTAACGGTGATGTCACTGGTTATTATGGTTCAGCAACTAGAGATGCTGTAGCTCAATTCCAGCGATCCTATGGACTGGAAACGACTGGGTTCGTCAATTATCAAACCTGGCAAGCATTAGGGATAAGCAATAATCCAGACAATTCTACAGGATGGAGCCCTAACCAGGAGAATCGCTTTGTCGTGGTCGTACCGATTTCTAGAAATGACACTTTGAATCAAGTGCGTCAGTACATTCCCGAGGCTTTCCAAGCTGAATCTAGACTTGGTCCTTTTGTAAATGCTGGACAATTTAGAGAACGCTCACAAGCGGAAGAGTTGTCTAAATGGTTACGTTCGCGTGGGTTAGATGCACGGGTAGATTACTTCTAAAAGTTAAGAGTTAAGAGTTATGAGTTATGAGTTATTATTTATAACTCGTAACTCTTAATTTTATTCCCTACCCCTAACGAAATTTAAAGATAATGGCAGAAACTCGTATTGGAATTATTGGTGGCAGCGGTTTATACAAAATGGATGCCCTCAAAGATATCGAAGAGGTGCAAGTCCAGACGCCCTTTGGTTCACCATCTGATGCTTTGATAGTAGGAACTTTAGAGGGTACGCGAGTCGCTTTTTTAGCGCGACATGGTCGTAATCACACGTTGTTACCTTCCGAATTGCCATTTCGTGCCAATATCTATGCAATGAAGCAACTGGGTGTAGAGTATTTAATTTCTGCTTCAGCTGTCGGTTCATTGAAGGAAGAAGTGAAACCACTGGATTTGGTGGTTCCCGATCAATTTATTGATAGAACGAAAAATCGGGTTTCAACGTTTTTCGGTGAGGGAATTGTTGCTCATATCGCTTTTGGCGACCCAATTTGTAAAAATTTGGCTGGAGTTGTCGCTTCGGCGATCGCATCTCTGAACTTACCAGATATCACGCTTCATCGTAGCGGTACCTATGTGTGTATGGAAGGACCAGCATTTTCGACAAAAGCAGAGTCAAATCTTTACCGCAGTTGGGGTGCAACGGTGATTGGGATGACGAATTTGCCAGAAGCGAAGTTAGCACGGGAAGCAGAAATTGCTTATGCGACTTTAGCGCTAGCGACAGATTACGATTGTTGGCATCCAGATCACGATAACGTGACGGTGGACATGGTGATTGCTAATTTGCAGCGAAATGCAGTTAATGCTCAGAAAGTAATTCAAGAAACAGTGCGGCGTTTAAGTGAAAACCCACCCCCAAGTGATGCACATTCAGCCTTAAAGTATGCGATTTTGACGAACCTGGAAAAGGCTCCAGCAGTCACCAAAGAGAAGTTAGGGTTGTTGCTGAAAAAGTATATGTAGAAACCTCTTTACCATTGTTTATTGTGGTCTTTTAGCAAAAATTCATACCACCCTGGTAGTAGTACTATCAGGGTGTTGCTTTGCCAGTAAATACCTATAAAGTAAGAAAGCTTTGCTCAGCTACCTGTTCTGCCATTTACGCCTCATAGCAGATATTGATTAACGCCCTATGGCAGAACTTACCGCTGAAACCAGGTGTTATTATTTTTTTCAGTGGTGGATGGATAAGGTTCATATATTCATACATCAGCGGTTCCTCAAAACCAAGAGGACTGTCTACCATCACAAAAAAAAGCTGACGTAACTCACAACCTATTTATGTCGTCAATCTATACCAAAAAAGCTATACAGGCGATAATGGAACTGTGAGGAGAAAACGGAAGCGACTTGTATTAGAAAGGGGAAATATCATGAAATCCAAGATTTTAGCAGCTCTAACCTTAGTAACTCCCCTGCTCTTAGCAACTTCAGTTAACGCTGCTAATCCGCAGCACGTAAAAAAGCTAATTTCAACTGGGGAATGTAGCGGGTGCGATCTATCGAAAGCTAACCTCAGTGGTGCGCATTTAATTGGTGCTGACTTGAGAAATGCGAATCTCAAGGGAGCTAACTTGACAAACGCGAATCTTGAAGGCGCTGACTTAACGGGTGCGAACTTAGCAGGAGCTAATTTAACGTCAGCTTTCGCAACAAACGTTGACTTCAAGAAAGCCAATCTTAACGGCGTCAATTTTAGTCGTGCTACGATTTATGACTCTAATGTTTATGGGGCATCCATGAATGACCTCAATATTACCAACGCTGAAATATTTAACACAGGTATCGGTGTTGGTGGTGAAGATGGAGAAATTCCTGATTGGAAATAGAACCTACCATAGCTTCGATTGTGGGAAGTAGGGACTAAAGATTGGTAAATTCCTTGCACACGAATTTTCTGAGTCGATTGATTAGTTTTGCTTATCTCTGTCATTAGGTGGCACAGCTTGAGAAACAGGCTAACTATGGAGATGATTCCATAAACCTACTTCTTTTGAAAAGATTTTTGTTTTGATTTTGCATTACCTTGCGTGGGAAGCTAAAAATTCCTTGGCAATAGCAATAGGGATTTAGGGATGACTCGTTTAATTATCATGGCTAATTTAGCTTCCCCCCTAATGCATAAATTATTCAGGTGTAAACTTACAATATGTTGACACTGCCTGAAGATACTTATGTTAATTGTTGGTAGATATAAATATTTTTAAATTATCAAACTTATTTTTAGTGGCAATTTAGTATAAGTAATAACTTCTCTCAACTGGAACTATCAATATAAATGTATTAATTGAGGACGACACCTTAAAATAGCTTAAATATCGGGTAAAATCGGCATTTAGACTTGTATAAATGAAAGGTGGACTGATTTTTGCATGATTTGTACTTAGACGAGTACCATTGTTCGCAACTCATAGGTATGGAATAGCCCTAGATTCAAGATTCTAGTTCACTCAAAAATGAACTTAGAATGCTATTTCCCAGTCATCCTACTGCATTATGACTGCTACCCTCTGAGTGGTTTTCTACCTTGTAGTTGATGAAGTAATGGTTCAGGGACAATTATGGTTATAGGCAACTAAAACCTCGTTGTACCCCAAAGTCAGTTGTGCTGATGCGCTGGTGCATCGCCTAGTCAACAGCCTTTTGGATGTAACAGTCCGGATTTAAAGTAACTGAAGTGTGAAAATTAAGGAAGCCCAAATGCAAGAACCGGAAATTGTGGAAACTAAGTCTCCAGAGGCAACAGTGCCAAATATTAACAACCAAACAGGAACCATAACTAAACTCCAGCCAAGCGCCCAGTCTCAAGATCAATGGCTAAAATACGGAGAGCAAGTTTCTGGTTTTTTAGCGACACTGCCCGACTATCTGGGAACCTTCTTTAATAGATACAAACAGCCCCTGATTACCATTGGTTTGATTGTGACAGCGATTGTCACCGTTAGGGTTGTCTTGGCAATCTTGGATGCTTTGAATGACATTCCCTTAGTCGCACCTACCTTTGAGTTAATTGGTATTGGTTACTCTGCATGGTTTGTTTACCGCTATCTACTCAAAGCTTCAAATCGGCAAGAGTTAACCAATGAAATTGCAGCGCTCAAATCACAAGTTGTTGGCAAACAAATTCCAGAAAGCTAAATAGCTGCTATTGATGTAGTGCATAAGCCATTCGGGCTTATGCACTATCAATTTTTTCTAAAGCCCTGCCTCCCTCATTTTACGCCCTCACACTGGGAGTTCAGGGCTACCAAAACAAAGCCTGCCCCTACGCAGGCTTTTAGTTTACAGTGGTTTTCGCGCGTTGCTGAATCAAGATATGAATTTATAATTCATGGCTGTGTAGAGACGTTGCATGCAACGTCTCTACAAAGATTTTCCATCAAACTAAAAAAATGTCTACAAACATAATTCATGACTAAATTCAGCAACGCCGTTTTCTATAAGGTGGGCATTGCTTACCAATATCTCAAATGTCTACCACATGAGCTTTAAGAAGCAATGCCCACCCTACGATTTGTGGTCTAATCATAAGAATCACCGCTGTGTGAGTCCGTCTACTCGGTTAATTTTGCTTGCCCACTTGCACAGCAAAGCTTAACGAGGCACTGTCACGATGCTCTGAGATTTCATCGGTTGTAACTTTCCCATTCGCACCAAAGCTTGATGAACCATAGCAGCTACCTCAGCACGGGTAGCTTCTTGATTTGGAGCAAAGGTTTGTGGATCTGGATGGTTTACCACAAGACTATTTTCTGTAGCTGCTGCTACCTTATCAAGAGCATATTTAGGAATTTCTTGGGCATCTTTATAAACGCTTAAAAGTTTATCTGGAGAAGAAGGTACTTTTAGATTCAACCCACTCACAAGAGCAACTAAAACTTGTACTCGTGGAATCTTTTGCTCTGGTTGGAAAGTTTGGTCTGGGTAACCTTTTAAAAATCCAGTACTGATCGATTGGTTAATGGCTGGAATTGCCCAGAACTGCGCTGGTACATCCTTGAAACTTGTTGTTGAAGTACTATCAACTCTTTTACCAAAAGCTTGTTGCAAAATGGCAGCAAATTCCGCACGGGTGACAGGCTGATTCGGTCTAAAAGAGTAATCAGCAAAGCCTTTGATTATCCCACGAGAAGAAAGAACATCAATAAAACGCCGTCCCCAAAACTCACTAGGTACATCCGTAAAAGCGAGTGGCGGGGGAATTGTTGGCAATTTTTCACCAGGGGCGACTACAGAATATTGTTCTCTAGTTGTTGTCTGAGAAGATGTTGATTCGTCTTCTGGCTGTGGCTCGTTTGGGGCTAAGTTAGAAACCGGAGGTAACTCATCTTCAAAGGTATTTTGGTCAGTTGGGGATGGAGTGACTGTTGGCTTTACACTAGGAACAATAAATGGAACGACTTGTTGACGAGGGGTAGCGGGGGTAACAGGAGGAGTAGAGGAACTAGGGGAGGGCAATAGCAAATTATTTATGTTCCAACCAGAATCTTTACGGGAAAATGACCAAAATAAAATCAACCCAATGGTAGAAAAAGCAACAAGAATACCGATAAATTCATCAAAGCCAAGGGTATTTCTTTGAGATGACTTTGGATCTGAAGGAGGGATATCTGTCATCTTTTTGGGGATAGGGAATAGGTTTGAGGGTCTTAGGTAATAGGTTACAGCTTTGCGGTTACGGATTTATTAAATTCCGCCTGTCCACTATAAACTTTGTTTTCTGAGATCTTGCACCCTTCGGGTTCGCCAGTCCCCTAGGTTGGGAAACCCGCCTGCAGGGCTGGACTCACCATTCTCAATAACTGTAGGGTGGGCACTGCCACAACGTAAAAATAAGGTTTTGATCGAACTCTAGGCAGTGCCCCGAAGTTCCCTACGGCGGGAAACCCGCCTGCAGGACTTCTCTCCACCTTACAAAAATTGCAATAACGCAACTGGTGCAAGATGTAAGTTTTCAAACTACTCGCAGCAAGCTAGGGATACTGTCTACTGCTGTGAGGCTTTGAATTTCTGTTAATGCTTGCCGAAAATCACCTTCTCGGACATCATGAGTGACAACAACAATTTCTGCGAGTTCTCCCTGAAAGCCTGTTTGAACGACGGACTCTAAGCTGACTCCGTGGTTGCCAAAGCAAGTTCCCAATTTCCCAATCACTCCGGGTTGGTCTTTTGTAAGAAAACGAGCATAAAATCGGGTGACGAGTTCTGCCATTGGCACAATTTGGCAGTAGTCTTGATGTGCGCAAGCAAGCAGCGGATTTAGTGCTGTTTTGCTCTTTTTGAGTGCTGCTACTAAGTTCAAAATATCCGATGATACAGCACTAGCAGTTGCCCCAGCACCTGCACCAGGACCAAAAAACATTACCTGTCCTATAGGTTCGCCTTCAATCAGAATGGCGTTATTTACGCCGTTAATGCTGGCTAAGGGGTGTGCTTTAGGAACTAAGGTGGGATGGACTCTGACTGAGATGAGAGGGGATGAGGGGGATGAGGGGGATGAGGGGGATGAGGGGGATGAGGGGGTCGTTCTGTTGGCGATCGCCGCAAGCGGCGCTGCGCTTTGCGCAATCGCCAGGAGTTTGATCACAAATCCTAATTTCTCGGCATAAGCAATATCTGTTTTGCTGACTTGCCGAATTCCCTCACTGTAGACATCTTTTAACTTGATGCGTCCACCAAAGGCTAATGATGCGAGGATGGCGATTTTATCTGCGGCGTCTAAGCCATCGACATCAGCAGTGGGGTCAGCCTCAGCATAACCTAAGCGTTGCGCATCCGCTAAAACATCGCTAAAGTTACCACCTTCTGTTTGCATCCGTGTGAGGATGTAGTTTGTCGTGCCGTTAATGATGCCAGTGACGGTGTGAATGCGGTTGACACTTAAAGATTGCTTCAAAGGTTGAATCACTGGAATACCACCACCAACGGCGGCTTCCAGCATGACGTATACCCCAGCTTGATTCGCTGCTGTAAAGATTTCATCACCAAAACGGGAAATCACCGCTTTGTTGGCAGTCACCACGTGTTTGCCATTTTCAATTCCCTTGAGGATGAGCGATCGCGCTGGTTCGAGTCCACCCATCACCTCAACTACAATATCTACCGCAGGGTCAATGACAATTGCTTCTAATTCTGTTGTCAATACGGACTCTGGCAATGTGACGGCGCGGGGTTTGTCGAGCGATCGCACTCCCACGCGATAAATTTCTACTTCCTCTAACAACGGGTGACGAAAACTTTTATCTTGTAACAATTGCACTGTACCCGTTCCTACCGTGCCTAATCCCAGTATTCCCAGCTTTACACCCACAAGCTTTATACCAATTTTATATTTTGAATTTTAGATAATGTTGTCAAATACACAACAACAATTGTAGGTAGGGCATATGCCCTACCTACAGATTATCTTTATTTAATTTAGTCTATAGCCTTTTGTCAAAAGTCTAATGACTCACGACTGATGACTCATGACTAAATTAGTAGGTTTCTACGTGCCAACGACCAGCTTTCTTGAGGTTTTTCTGGTAATCACTCCAAGTTACGCCTTCTTTTGCAGCAGCGGCTGTCAGTGCTGCATCGATACCATCTTCCATACCCCGCAAACCACAGATGTAGGTGTGGGTTTTCTCTTCTTTAATCAGCTGCCACAGTTCATCTGCGTGTTCTGCTACGCGGTCTTGGATATACATTCTGCCACCTTGTGCGTTTTTCTGTTCGCGACTGATGGCATAAGTTAGGCGGAAATTATCGGGATACTTTTGTTGGATTTCTTCTAGTTCTTGCTTGTAAATAATGTTGGGAGTTGTGGGAATACCAAATATCAACCAAGCAAACCCATTAAACTGGTATCCTGGGTTAGCGGCTCTTTCGTTGTCCTTGAACATCCGCCACAGGTAAGCCCGCATTGGCGCGATACCTGTTCCTGTTGCCAACATGATGACTTTAGCATCAGGATCAGCGGGTAACAACATTTCTTTACCTACAGGACCTGTGATTTTTACGTCGTCTCCTGGTTTGAGGAAACACAGGTGAGTCGAGCAAACACCGTACACTGTTTCGCCAGTTTCTGGGTGCTTGTACTCCAATTGACGGACGCAAAGAGATACAGTTTTGTCATCCACATCATCGCCATGACGAGTTGAGGCGATCGAGTACAGTCTGAGTTTTTCTGGCTTACCGTTCTTGTCAACACCGGGTGGGATAATGCCGATACTTTGACCTTCTATATACCGCAAATCACCGCCGGAAATGTCGAATTTGATGTGCTGAACAATACCAATTCCGCCTTCTTGCACTAACGCTTCATTAGATATGCATTTTCCTACAAATGGAGCGTTTGGACGGTAAATATTGACGGGAACGTCAGCGTGGGCGTCTTTTTTAGCTTTCGCTTGAGTCATGGTGTTGCCTTCTTTATCCTTTTTGTTGGGCTGTTGCTCAGCTACAGGTGTGGCTTTACCATTTGCAATGTTAGCAGTCTCACCAGATGTGGCGTTGCTCGTGGAAGCTTTACCGTTCAGTTGGTCCACAGCACTCAAAGGCTGAATGCTAACAATCTTGCCACCTAGGCGAGTAATACGCCGCATCTCCTGATTCATACGGTTGTAAGGCACTCTGATGAATACACTGCCACTGTTACGAATTTGGTAGCTCGTTTTATCAGTTTCTTCGCTCTGACGTAGACCCACCACTTCGTACACGAAAACGCGGCTACCTGATTCTGTGTTGGCAGCACCTTCAACAGCACCTTTAATGTACATTTCTTCTACCACTCCGATGTCTACTTAACCTTTTGGTGGAAAACCCTTTCCAGCACAATCCGCCAGCTTTAGTTTACCTGATTTTGGCTTGACAAAACTGGCGCTTTTACCGAAAGCGGCATCTCTACCCAATGCGTTGCTGCGTACACTCACCAAAGACAAGCAGGAATTGCAAAAAAACACACCTGTTCACCTTCTAAATTAGACGATAAGTCTTTTGGAGAATGTTAATAATGAGTCAATTTAATTTTTTTTCCTGAAGTACTACCTCCAAAGAGGGAGATAACTTCTTACCGCTTGTTAGGTAAATAACCCTAAAGAACGTAATAATTGGAGAATACCAATCACGAGTATATTGTTTGCGATTCGTTTTACTTCTCCAATTTTGCAATTTTCCCTCTTTCCACAGAAAATGAGTCTGGGGATTTTAGACAGAATATTATTTGCTGAATTTTCATCCACCATTATGGGTATTTCCACAATTGAGGCATACTCCAGCTACTAAATTCTGATAGAGAGAAATCTTACATAAGCAACTAAAATAAGTTTTACGTGATGTGAAAAATCTGTCAACCACTATGAGCGTGTCATGCTAAATTTTTCTACTTCATATTTGATCATATACGCAATAATACTGCCAAAAATCTAACTCTTTGGGTTAGTTGCTTAATTTTGTGAGAAATTGCTAATTTCATCTAAGCGAGCATTGTTCATAAATTAAAATTCAAAGGATTCTATTTTCTTTGACAAAAAAATTGAAAAGAAAAAAGATACCGTATAAGCTTATATTCATGGAGTCACAAGCAAAAACTTGACATGACTACGCCTGTTATGGGTGCTTGTAAAAATTTTATTCGGTTCCTACTTGGTGGAAAACTCATTGAAAGGAAATACCAGCAAGCCTTGTATAGAGTACTCCATTCTGTTACAATCCAATATAACACTAGGATTAAATACTTACCAGTAACGAGTTCAGACAGATCAGACAGGTGTCTGCAGCCACTGTGTTGTATAACCATTTGATGTGTCATAGCGCTGCTGGAGGCGACAAAGCAGGATAAACCGTTGAAGGGTACTCCTGGCTAGAAAAATGTTGTGAGAAAAATTATTGATTCATCTTTAGTATCTCAAGGAGATTTATGAGTAAGCCGGAACGCGTGGTCTTGATTGGAGTCGCTGGAGACTCCGGGTGCGGTAAATCTACTTTTTTGCGTCGCCTGATAGATTTATTCGGTGAAGAGTTAATGACAGTCATTTGCTTAGATGACTATCACTCATTAGACCGTAAGCAGCGCAAAGAAACAGGAATAACTGCACTTGACCCAAGGGCAAACAATTTTGACTTGATGTATGAGCAAATAAAAGCGCTCAAGAATGGTCAAGCAATTGATAAGCCAATTTACAACCACGAAACCGGCAATATCGATCCACCAGAGCGAATTGAGCCGAATCATATTGTAGTGGTTGAGGGATTACATCCTTTGTATGATGAGCGGGTGCGCGAACTTATCGATTTCAGCGTGTATTTTGACATCAGCGATGAAGTCAAAATTGCCTGGAAAATTCAGCGAGATATGGCGGAGCGTGGTCACCGCTATGAAGATGTCTTAGCTCAAATCAATTCCCGTAAACCTGATTTTACAAAGTACATTGAACCACAAAGAGAGTTTGCTGATGTGGTTCTCCAGGTATTGCCCACAAACTTAATTAAAGACGACAAAGAGCGCAAAGTTTTGCGGGTACGTATGCTCCAGCGAGAAGGCAAAGAAGGCTTTGCCCCAGTCTACCTCTTTGATGAAGGGTCAACAATTCAGTGGACTCCCTGCGGACGTAAACTGAGCTGTTCTTACCCTGGTATGCAACTGTATTATGGCTCAGATGTGTATTACGGTCGCTATGTCTCTGTGTTAGAGGTAGATGGTCAATTTGACAATCTCGAAGAAGTGATTTACATCGAAACTCATTTGAGCAATACATCCACCAAGTACAAAGGTGAGATGACTCAGTTGTTACTCCAGCACCGCGAGTATCCAGGTTCCAATAATGGAACTGGTTTGTTCCAAGTTCTAACAGGTTTGAAAATGCGTACTGCTTACGAACGGTTGACATCCAAGGAAGCAAAGCTAGCTGTTAACGTTTAGTGACAGTCGCTGTATTTGTGTGGAAGCTTTTGGGGGTGCTTACGGGTACCCCCGATTTTTTTATGGTGTAGGAAACAAGTCAGAGGTTTCAGACCTTAAATTACTGAGTTGACTCTAAACAACGATAAACAAGTAGGGTAACTTTTATCTATCTTTAAAATAATCAGTCTTAGGTAATAATTTTTATGAAAGTCGCATAAGTAGGAAGTGTGATTGTAAAAATCTTGTTATGATTGCAGATTGAACTGGATAAACTAAATGCTTTGGTTTAGTCAGTTGGAAAAACCTTCTATGGAGGAACTCCACTTGTCTCGTCGTTATCTATTTACCTCCGAGTCTGTGACTGAAGGGCATCCAGATAAAATCTGCGATCAGATTTCTGATACAATTTTAGATACCCTTCTTTCACAAGACCCCAGTAGTCGTGTTGCTGCTGAGGTTGTGGTTAACACTGGTTTGGTCTTAATCACTGGTGAAATTACCACTAAAGCAAATGTGAATTATGTCAATCTCGCTCGCAAGAAAATTGCCGAGATTGGTTACACCAACGCTGATAACGGGTTCTGTGCTAACAGCTGTTCGGTGATTGTCGCATTAGACGAACAATCGCCTGATATTGCCCAAGGTGTTAACACTGCTCAAGAAACCCGCGAAGAGCAAAGTGACGAACAATTCGACACAATTGGTGCTGGCGACCAAGGTATCATGTTTGGCTTCGCTTGCAACGAAACACCAGAACTGATGCCGTTGCCCATCTGTCTTGCTCACCGTATTGCTCGCCGACTGGCTGCGGTTCGTAAAACAGGTGATTTGCCATACCTGCGTCCTGATGGGAAAACACAAGTCACCATAGTCTATGAAGACGGACGACCTGTAGGAATTGATACCATCCTGGTTTCCACCCAGCATACAGCTACGATTGGCGACATCACTGATGAAGCCGCAGTGCAAGCCAAGATTAAAGAAGACCTCTGGACAGCAGTGGTTGAACCTGTCTTTGGAGACATTGATGTTAAGCCAGATGAGCAAACTCGCTTTTTGGTTAACCCCACAGGTAAGTTTGTCATCGGCGGTCCTCAGGGAGATTCTGGTCTGACCGGGCGTAAAATTATTGTCGATACCTACGGTGGCTACTCCCGACACGGCGGTGGAGCCTTTTCTGGCAAAGACCCCACCAAGGTAGACCGCTCTGCAGCTTACGCTGCTCGGTATGTGGCGAAAAATATCGTCGCCGCAGAGTTGGCAGAAAAATGTGAAGTCCAACTTAGTTATGCTATTGGTGTAGCGCGACCAGTCAGCGTTCTGGTAGAGACTTTTGGTACAGGCAAGGTCGATGACGAAATCTTGCTGGAATTGGTCAAAACGCATTTTGAACTGCGTCCAGCAGGCATTATCCATGCCTTTAATTTACGCAAACTGCCCAGTGAACGAGGCGGACGTTTTTATCAGGACGTCGCGGCTTACGGTCATTTGGGGCGGAACGATCTAGACTTGCCTTGGGAGCGTACCGATAAGGCGGAATTGTTGAAGCAAGCAGTTAACAGTTTACTGTCGGCAGCGATTGTATAGATAGAGTTAGGAGTTCGGAGCTTGAATCAGTTTAACTCCTAACTCATCAAATTCCTGCAACCCCCCTTTCCTTGGGGGGTTATACCAATTCAAAATTAACAAACTGCCAAAAAACCTACCCTTGAAAGGGAATGCCACCCCGGGACTGGCTCAAGAGTGGAAAAATGCTCCCGACTTGGTAATGGTCAATATTTCCCCGGACATAATTTTGAGGCTCCGTTACCCAATCCCCAATCCAAGGATCCCCAATCGCCAGAGATTTGTGAGAAAATAGTAGATTAGCTGTAGCTTATCCACAAAATAGCAGTTCTACCTTTTTGTATAATACAAATATTGTAGGGTGAGCATCTTGGTCGCCCGAATTTAGGACGGGTTGTCTGGTTCATCCTACAAGGATCTACAACTGTAGTATTCTCTTGAATTAAAAACCCCTATATGGAGCCTGGGTGCATGACGCTGTCAATAACCTGATGAAGGTGACTATTGTTGGCAGCAAAAAATATCGTTAAAAGTTCATATAAAAATTGCTTAGATATAATAGAAATCGTGCAAACTATACTAATAACTGAAGACAGCGGGAAACATAAAATGTGTATATCGTCAAGAAAAAGTATAGTTTACCACAAGGGCAGGAAGGGTTGCTAAAAGCAGAAAATAAGCACAAAGGAACAAGCTAGTACAAGCCTTGAAAAAGGATGAAAGATGTAGATGCCTTTTAGGCAGCTTTGTCTAGACTAAAATGAAGGCGCTTTATAAAAATTTCATAAAACACACTTTAAAAATTAGCTTTTCTTTGATACTTTAAACTTCATCCTTAAGTAAGAAACGCTTTGCTTCTGTTAAAAAAGAAGATAATGATAATGTAGTAGGTGGCAATCACAAATTGAACCAAGTTTTAGGCCAAGTTTTAGCTTTGATACAAATCCGATAATTTTTGCGGGAGGGCAAGGAGACTTGAGGAATGCAAACTCAAAAGCCAACCGCTGTTGACAGCAATTGGGAAATAACACAAGTGTCAGCCGAACAGCCCTCTACCGAGGATGAACTCCCAACTATAGAATTTCCCTCCCGAGGGAAACTTAAAGCAAGTTCTTGGCGTATTCATCAGAAAATTGGCTATGGTTACTTTCTGGCAATCGGAATTGGCTTTTTGGGTTCGCTGACTGGGTTTGTCATCGCTAATTACTACCGAGGTATAGAAACGGGGCAATTAAGTCATGCCCAGTTTCAAACAAAAATGCTTGGTAGCTACAAAGATGCTTTAGTAGATGCACAATTGCATAGCTCAAACTTGGTTGCTGTTGTGGACGATCCGAAACGCCTTGATAGCAAAAGAGCCGAATTTTTAAACAGTGTTGACAAAGCCAAAAACATTGAGAAAGACATTACAAGTTTTATAGACAGCAAGCCAGGAAGGCTAGCAGCAACGGAAGCCACGCTACGAACTATATTGAATGACTACTCGACTAACCTAAAATTTTACGTTATTCAAATTGAGTCAATATTAGAGCAGCTTGAGCAGCAGCCACAAGATCAACAGGAGATTTCTGCAGCACGAAACAAGTTGCTGGAAATTATGAGCGGTGGAACAACCAGACGGTTAGATGAGATACGTCAACGATTAACTGACACTTTGCAAATCGCTCAACAGCAAGAGAAGGCAATTGAAAGGAATGTGGGCGTAGCAAAAGGAATCGAGCAAATGATTGCTGTAGTGAGTATGCTGCTGTCGGTAGCTATTGCCGCAATTGTAGCATGGCGTACTTCTCGGGCGATCGCCGAACCAGTCATTCTAGTGACTCAAGTCGCGGAACAAGTAGCGAAAAAATCTAACTTTAATTTGCGCGCCCCTGTTAGCACCGAAGATGAAATTGGATTACTCGCCAAATCTCTCAATCGTTTGATTGAACGGGTATCAGAGCGTACAAAAGAACTACAACAAGCAAAGGAACTCGCAGAAGCAGCCAGCAAAGCAAAAAGCCAGTTTCTCGCCAATATTAGCCATGAGTTACGCACGCCGTTAAATGCCATCATTGGCTTGAGCCAACTGCTTAAAGATGATGCTGTTGATTTTGAAATGACAGAAGATTTTATTGAGGATCTTGAATCTATCAATGGTGCGGGTAGGCATTTACTGACATTAATCAACGACATCCTCGACTTATCACGAATTGAAGCGGGGAAAATGACTTTCTACCCAGAGACATTTGAACTCGCCACGCTCATCAATAACGTTGTCCTAACAGTCAAGCCTTTGGTAGAGAAAAATGCCAATGTTTTAGAAGTGAATTTTCATGGGGAACTTGGCATCATGTACACTGACCAAACTAAGCTACGACAGGTTCTGTACAATCTCCTGAGCAATGCTGCCAAGTTTACCACCAACGGCAAGGTGACACTAATAGTGAACAAGCAAATGGTAGACTTCCACGGGGATGCTCCTGCAATGATCACGTTTACTGTTCAAGATACAGGCATTGGTATGTCCTCTCATCAACAGCAACAGCTGTTTCAGCCTTTTAGCCAAGGGGACGCTTCGACAACAAAAAAATATGGTGGTACTGGACTGGGGTTAGCAATTAGCCGTCACTTTTGCCATATGATGGGTGGTGAAATTTTTGTGAAAAGTGAACCCGGAGTCGGGTCTATTTTCACTGTTCGCCTTCCACTGATAGCTAGAGATTAGTTTTCTGGAATGAGCCGATTTTCTTATGTAGAAGAATCAACCTGCTGGAGCAAAGACACTCGCCATGATGGTTGTCGCCATTCGTCCAGGAATGTTACTTCAAGGACGCTACAAAGTTATCCGTCAAATTGGTGGCGGTGGTTTCGGTAAAGTGTTTGAAGTAGATGATAATGGCACGACAAAAGTATTAAAAGTTCTCAGTCTAGAGCGTTTCCACAACCCGACAATCAAACTCAAGGCGATCGCTCTATTTCAACGAGAAGCCGAATTATTAGCTCGCCTAAAGCACCCTGGTATTCCACGTGTAGAGCCAGATAGCTCTTTTACTTGGTCTGATGGCAATAGTGAAGCGTTACACTGCATCGTGATGGAGAAAATACCAGGTTCTAACTTGCAACAGTGGTTGCAAGCTAGAGGAAATCAACCACTCACCACAGAACAAGCGCGCGAATGGTTAATCCAACTGGTAGAGATACTGAACGAACTGCATCAGCACCAGTATCTGCACCGCGATATTAAACTCTCTAACATCATGCTGAAACCGGATGGACAACTGGTGCTGATTGACTTTGGTGCTGTTAGGGAAGTGACAACGACTTACCTGGAAAAACAACAAGGTAAACAAACTGGTACTGTACTTGTTTCTCCTGGGTTCACCCCTCCAGAGCAAGCTGAGGGTTATGCTGTTCCACAATCAGACTTTTTTGCTCTAGGACGAACTTTTGTTTGTTTGCTGACTGGAAAATCTCCTCTCGATTTTCCTAAAAACTCAGAAACTGGGGAATTAATTTGGCGTGATCATCTCACTGATGTTTCGCCGGAATTAGCAAACTTAATTGACCGCCTCATAGCGCCTTTCCCCGGACAGCGACCTCAAAATTGCCAGGAAATATTAAATTGCCTAAAAGGCACTCAACAAAATTCTCAACTATCGCAAGATAGAGGAGATACTATGCCAGAGACAGGGTTTGGAGTCAGTTATGTAGCGCTGAAGCGCTTACTACAAAATACATTTACTCTTCAAATGAAATCAGATGAACGACTAGCTGATAAACAGAAAACAACACAGGATAAATTATCCAAAAAACGTAGTTTTCAGTTTTTGCTAGCTGGCTTCTTGCTCTTGAGCAGTGGCGGCATCAATTTGTGGAAATCTGCACCTGATATAGCTTTAAACCTCAACGATTGGGGATTTGCCAACTATCAGCAAAAAAGTTTTGACGTTGCCAAGATATATTATCAATTGGCTCTGTTTTTTAACCCAAAGATGCCAGAAGCTGATTACAATTTAGGCTTACTTTATGAAGACAAAAATAAATTTGCTCAAGCTCGTGTTGCTTATAAAATAGCTGTGCAAAAGGGTTACGACAGAGCTTACAATAACTTAGCGCGTTTACAGATTTTAAATAAAGAATATACAACAGCAGTAGGGCTACTGCAAGAGGGACTACCATTTGCTTACGATAACAAAGCTAAATATGCAATGCTGAAAAATTTGGGGTGGGCGTATTTAGAACTAGGGAATTACCAAGAAGCGAAAAACTATCTTGAAAAGGCAATTCATATCAAGGGCGATCGCGCCGCTGCATATTGTCTGCAAGCCAAAGTTTTAGAAAAACAACAAAATAAGCAAGGGGCATTTTTGGCTTGGAGCAATTGCTTGAAATATGGCAATACTGCTGGAACTCCAGAGGAAAAACAGTGGGTTAATGAGGCGGCGAGAAATATGAATTGAGGAGAGTTCAGAATTCAGAACGGGTGAATGACAAGATTCCCGACTTCTTTAAGAAGTCGGGAATCTGAACCAATGGATTTTCAGTAATAAGGAAGCAAAACGTCAAAAAGAATGAAATTGAACCACAGATGGACACAGATAATCTATGTTAATCTGTGTCCATCTATGGTTATAAACATCATTGTATGTATAGTGCACTACTAAAAAGCTGGAAAGCAAAGAGTAGAAAAGCTAAAATTTCCCTTTGGTTTTTTGCTGTTTGCTTGTTGCTTTTGATATTAACAGCAGTAATTATCCCAAAAGCACTTAGCACTCAAGTTAGTCAAATATCCATTATTGCCCAGTCCCAGTGCAGACGCGCCGAAAGCGGCGATCCTCGTAGCCCTAGCAACCCAGATATTCCCTACATTATTAGTCCCCGCCAGACATTGCTTTTGACTAACAAGCCGAGGCTACGTTGGAACCAAGTTTTGGGTGTCAAAAGCTATGATGTCAGTTTACAAAAAGGTGATTTAGTTGTTTGGCAAACAAAGGTGAATACCAATGAAATTGTATATCCTGGGAAACCAGAACTGGAACCTGGCGGGGAATATTTGCTGATTGTTAAAGCTGACAACGGTAAGTTTTCAACAGATGAAAAACCAAATGCAAGGGGTTTTAGCCTATTGTCAAAGCAAGAAGCGCAAGTTGTGAAAACAGCGATAACTCAACTGAATAATCAACAAGTTCCCGACAAAGTAAAGGCTTTACAAAGTGCTTTTTTTTATATCGGTTCTGACCTAAAATCAGAGGCGATTGAGACGCTAGAAGCTTTGATAAGTGGTGGTAGTAAAGAGGTTTCTGTCTCTCGAAAGCTTGGCGATCTCTATTGGCAAGCAGGAGTCGATGTGCTAGCGGAAACTCATTATTTAAATGCACATACACAAGCGATCGCAAACAAGGATATGGTACAGCAAGCACAAATTGCTGAAGCTTTGGGCGATTTGTATGTCGCGCTAGATGACCAAAAAGCTGCCATGAAGTGGCTGACTCAGGCACGAAATAGTTACAAAACTTTAGGTAACAAGCAAAGAGTAGAGGAACTGGATACGCAGCTTAAACAATTCAAATCTACGTCTGATGCTCTTGAATCTTAAGGAATCCTAAAAACTTCCTTTGATGCTGTGGTATTGGCAATTGGCTACTACGCTGTAAAGACGTTGCATCCTTTGAGTTCTACAACTATGAGTAAATTTAGCTAGTTAATTGTGATACGGATATCCGGAATGATGTGATTTCAGTGGGTATACATATTTGTCTTTAGTCAAAGTCAATGTACCTAGGAAATTACCGTTAAAAAGGAGTATCAAATGACTAACCAAACTTTACCTCAAAATGAAAATCCCCGTAAAGCGCAAGCCGAAAAGTTACTAGAACAAGCTAATAAACAGTTAGGGGAAGCTTTAAAAGCTTACCAACAAGCACTAGATGTCTATCAGGATATTGGCGAAGATACTGTTGCTACTCTCATCTCTTATGTTATCTCTGAGAGCAAAATTGTGACTGTTACCACCACAGATGAATCTGGTGATTCTAAAATCAACTTGACTGCTGCTAGTGGTATAATAGCTGATTCTTCACGGGTAAAGGGTCCTAAGAAAAAGAAAACTAAGTAGGTCAGTATTTCAATGATTGAAGGTGATTTAAATCAAGTTTAGTATAGGTGCATCACAATATTACCCAAATTCAATATTACTCAAAAACAATTTTTCATGATTAAGTGTTTCAGTTGCTTGTTTGTTCAATAAGCAACTCTTTAATTTAATAATATTGAAATATTCATTCATGCATTTGTCTCATCTTACTCGCTTTGGTGCTATCACTCTCACTCTTTTATGTTTCTTGAATCCAGTTTACGGAGCAAGCAGTCATTCTAACTTCGTGAGATATTTTTTTGGGACGTTGCAAGCACAAAAATCTGAAAACCGGAAGACACAAGCAGACCGATTGTATGACCAAGGGGTTGACCAATATGAAAGCGGTCAGTTTCAAAAATCCTTAGAAACGTACCAAAAAGTTCTGGCAATTTATCAGCAAATTGGCGAAAAAGATGATATTGCTAAAACTCTCTACGCAATTGGCATTATTTACAATCAAACCTCTCAATATTATAAAGGAATAGATGTCCTCAAACAAGCATTAGTTGTTTATCAACAGATAGGTGACAAGGAAGGCATTGGTGACACGCTTAATAGTTTAGGGGCGGTTTCTAAAAATTTAGGTCAGTATCCACAAGCACTAGATTTTTATCAGCAAGCATTGGCGATAAGTCGAAAAGTAGATGTTGGCATTTCTAGTAAAGAGACACAGGAAACGGTTGCACTTATCCTTAATAATATTGGTTTAGTTTATCAATCTATGGGGCAGTATTCTCAAGCACTGGAATACTATCAGCAAAGCCTTACTCTCAAGCAAAAAATAGAAGATAAACTAGGCGTAGGGCATTCTCTTAATAGTATAGGAGGAGTTTATTACGAAACAGGACAGTATTCCCAAGCACTCAAGTTTTTTCAACAAGCTTTAGCAAATGTTCCAAATGGCAAACAACCTACAGAGTCAGCAAATATCCTTAATAATATTGGACTTGTTTACAGCGAACTGGGTCAATATTCCAAAGCACTAAAATTTTATCAGCAAGCTTTAGCAATTCGGGGAAAAATTGGTGATCAAGATGGCGAAGCTACGACTCTACATAACATTGGCTTTGCCTACAATCAGATGAAGAAATATTCCCAAGCTATTGATTATTATAGGCAAGCTTTAGCAGCTTTTAAAAAGATTGGTAATCAGCCAAAGATGGGCAGTACTCTCAACAATATCGGGTTTGTCTATCAACAATTGGGGCAGTATTCGCAAGCACTAGAGTCTCTTCAACAAGGGTTAAGAATTCTTCAACAAGTAGGCGATCGCGCTGTAGCTGGGCGTACTTTTGATAGTATGGGAAGCGCTTACAAAGGTATGGGGAACTATTCCCAAGCTTTAACATCATATCAGCAAGCGTTATTCTTGAGTCGAGAAGTTGGTGACAAACCTGCTGAAAGAATTACCCTAGGAAACATCGGCGATTTACTGGCGCGACAAAACAAGCTACAATTAGCAATTATTTTCTACAAGCAATCTGTTAACATAACCGAAAGCATACGCGCGGAATTGCGATCGCTTCCACGGGAACAACAGCAATCTTACACAGCAACTGTTGCTGATACCTATCGCCGCTTGGCTGACTTACTGCTGCAACAAGACAGAGTCCTGGAAGCACAGCAAGTTTTAGATTTACTCAAGATTCAAGAACTAGACGATTATCTGGGTGATGTTCGGAGTCATGAAAGAAGCGCCAAAGGAGTTGAGTCACTGTCTCCAGAACAGTCAATTAATCAAGGGTTGAAAGTCGTAGCTGATAGACAAATTAAAATCAGCAGACAACTCGGCGAACTGCAAAAAATTCCATCAACCAACAGAAAACCTGACCAAATCGCAAAGATTGTCGAATTAGAGGCAAATTTAATCACAGAATTTAACCAATTTATCGACAGTCCAGAAGTGAATGCTTGGTTAGAACAGCTTAGCCCAAAAGCGGCACAACAGATTATACCACTGGACAATCTGAACAGCTTGCGAGACAACTTGAAGCGTCTCAACCAAAGCGCTGTTTTGCTGTATCCATTAATTTTAGACAACCGTTTGGAACTGGTATTAACAAGCCCAAATACACCACCAATTCATCGTACTGTTTCTGTCAAGAAAGAAGAACTCAATCGGGCAATTATAGATTTTCGTCGCGCATTAGAAAATCCCGAATCTGATGCTACAGTTCCCGCGCAAAAGTTGTATGAGTATTTAATTAAACCGATAGAAAAAGACTTGGCAAACGCAGATGCTAAAACAATCATCTATGCGCCAGATGGACCGTTACGTTACATTCCCCTAGCGGCTTTATACGACGGTAAAAAATGGTTAGCGGAGCGCTTCCGTACTAACAATATTACTGCGTTGAGCTTAACCGAACTCGATACTCAACCTTTACCCCAAGTCAAAGTCTTAGCTGGGGCGACGACACAGCGTCACATCGTAAAACTTGAGTCTACCTCATTACCATTTAAAGCGTTGGAATATGCAGGGGCGGAAGTCAACAACCTTGCTACGATGATGCCAGGAACCAAGACACTTTTAGATAATGATTTCAACCGCGAAGCGATAATTTCTTATTTAAATGTCTACCCAATTATTCATATGGCGACTCATGCCAAATTTGTTAATGGTAAGCCGGAATACTCTTTTATTTTAATGGGCGATGGTAATTTAATTACCCTACCAGATATTCAAAAGTTATCTTTGCCAAATGTAGATTTGGTTGTGTTGAGTGCTTGCGAAACAGCAGTTGGTGACCAAATAGGCAAGGGAGAAGAAATTTTAGGCTTTGGCTATCAAATACAGCGTACAGGAGCAAGAGCTGCGATCGCTTCTTTATGGGCTGTCAGTGATGGCGGAACACAAGCTTTGATGAATGCCTTTTACGCGTTCTTAAGTCAAGGCAAAATTACCAAAGCTGAAGCTTTACGTCAGGCGCAAGCCGCTATGATTACAGGCGACTATTCAGGGATAACTCAAGACCAGGATAGAGGAATTCTCAAATTTACACGTGAGAAGCTACCACCAAAAGTGGCAAATCGTCTAAGTCATCCTTATTATTGGGCTCCTTTTATTTTAATTGGTAATGGTTTGTAAGAGTTCACAGCTAAGCGAGTTTACAATGAAAGAAACTTTTGATTATGCCTTTTGTTCTGATAGAAAGGAATAAGTCAATACGGTTTCGTTAAGGTTGATGTGTAAAAAATTACTTGTGTAGAGACGCGCCAGGTTGCGTCTCTACATTGTGTTTCTGATAAGGGTTCTGGTTTTATCTGAACCGTATTGGGATATAAGTGAACTCTATAGCTCTAGGATTATCAATTATGCTGCTGGAATTAAGTCAAATAATAGTACCACCTGGTCAGCAAGTATTATTAAACAATGTATCCTGGCAGATGTATGAAAACATTTTAGACGATTTGGGAGAATGTCGTGGTGCCAAAATTAATTACAGCCAAGGAATGTTGGAAATCATGACACCGCTGCCAGAACATGAAGATAACAAAGTTATTATTGGAGATTTAGTAAAAGCATTACTTGAAGAACTAGATATTGAATTTAGGAGTCTTGGCTCTACTACCTTTAAAAGCAAAGGAATGGCAGCAGGTATAGAAGCAGACGACTGTTTTTATATCCAAAACGAAGCACTCATTCGAGGTAAGAAGCGGATAGACCTAACTGTAGAACCACCTCCTGATTTGGCAATTGAAATTAATATTACATCCCGTAGTCGCTTCAATAATTATGAAGTTTTGAGAGTACCTGAGCTTTGGCGATATGATGGGCAAAGTTTAGAGATTAATGTGTCGGAAGATGACAGATATCTCAAGTCAAACCTGAGTCGCTTATTTCCCCAATTTCCACTCAATAATGTTATTCCTCAGTATGTTGAGCAGAGTAAAACCGCTGGTAGGAATGCGACAATGAAAGCTTTTAGAAATTGGATGAGAGAACCAATAGATAATGTATAAACTAAAGATAATAAAATAAAAATAATAAAATAAAAATAATAAAATAAAGATAAAGATATTTTGTCAGTCGAGAAAGCCCGAAGTCGTAAATGAGGCAAGTTAGTTGTGAACGAAGATGAGTTTACCCGATATATTCAAATTATCCGTCAGCAGATAGAAGCGCTGCACAGATACACAATGCACTCGCCAACACAGCAGCAGATGGTGGTGGAAGCATTGGAAGAGATCGCCTGCTCGTTGGAGAACCTGCAGTTACTCCAAGAACAAATGCAGGGTAGCTTAGAAACAATGGAGGTTATTCAGGAGGAACTGCTGCAGCAAAATGAGTATCTAGCAAAACAACGTCAGCGTTATTATGATCTGTTCGAGTTTGCACCTGATGCCTCTTTGCTTACAAATGCTCAAGGAATCATTCTGGAAGCTAACCGCGCTGCTGGCGAATTGTTAAACGTGTTGCCCAGCTTTTTGGTTGGTAAACCATTAGTCAATTTTGTGGCTGAGGCAGAGCGTTCGGTCTTTCGTACCAAACTGAACCAACTGTCCTCTGTAAACTCTGTGCAAGAGTGGGAAATACCTATATGTCCACGTCGTGGTCAATCTTTTGATGCTTCGCTTATGGTGGCACCTGTCCGCGACTCTTTCAACTCGCTGGTTTCCCTGCGGATAAGTGTGTGGGATGTTACAAAGTACAAGCAGGCGAATTTACAACAACTCCAAGCAGCAGCAACTCAGCTGCTGCCTTTGGCAGCAGCTGTAGAGCTTCCTCGTTCGCTCGATGGCTTGCAGGTACTGTTTGTGGATGATGAAGCCGATGCCCGCGAGTTTATCACTGCAGTGCTGGAGCAACATGGAATTTCTGTGACAGCAGTTGGCTCAGTGGGTGAGGCGTTGGAGGTGTTGGAGCGATCGCGCCCCGATGTGATACTCAGTGACATCAGGATGCCGGATGAAGATGGCTACGCTTTGATTAAGAAAGTACGGGCACTAGAAGCTCAGAAGGGATGGCAGATTCCTGCCGGTGCTATAACAGCTTATCTTGCAGAAGACCGAGCAAAGGCAATAAAAGCAGGTTTTCAATCGCACTTGCATAAACTTGCTGAGCCAACGGAGTTAATTGCAATGGTTGCACAGCTTGCTGGGCGAGCTTAAATCAGTGAACAGTGAACAGGAAACAGTGACCAGTAAATAACTAATAACTGATAACTGCTAACTGCTAACTGCTAACTGCTAACTGTTACGAGCACTTTAGCAGATTTTTCCCAGGTAACATGGACTACTTTACCGAAAGCAAGAAAGACGCGATCGCAATGAATGTGTTTGCAGGCGGTGGCGAAATGGGTGAGTTGATGCGATCGCACGATTGGTCGCACACCCCACTCGGTCCGGTCGAGAACTGGTCGCCAAGCCTTCGGATTTCCGTCAGCACAATTCTCGCTTCTCGCTTTGGCAGCGTTCTGTTCTGGGGGCGTGACTACATCGAGCTTTACAACGATGCCACAGTTTTTATCCATGCGGTAAAACACCCAAAGGCTCTGGGACGACCTGCTCGTGAGAATTGGGCGGAAATTTGGGATGTGATGGGACCGATGTTCGATCAGGTCATGACCACGGGTGAAGTCTTCTTTGATGAAGACCGCCTTTGGCCCCTCTTTCGCTTTGGCAACCTGGAAGAGAGCTATTTCACGTTCTGCTACAGTCCGGTTCGGGATGAGACGGGTACTATCGTTGCGGTACTCTCTACCGTGACCGAAACGACAAAGCAGGTGATTAGTCAACGTCGCCTGACGATGCTCCGAGAGTTAGCCACAGCCGGAACCGGAGCAAAAACGCTCAGGTCAGCCTGTCTCGCCGCCGCCGATACGCTCAACCCTTACGATGTTCCCTTTGCCTTGATTTATCAGGTCAACTTGCAAGGCAACTCGGCAGAACTGGTTGCTTCAACCGGACTTCCGCCACAGAGTGCCGCTGCACCCCCGACGATCAATCTTACCGAGCATTTGAGCGGCTGGTCGCTGGTTGACGTGCTACAGAGTCGTGAAGCCCAGCTTGTTACTGATGTGGTCAATCGATTGGGAGCGCTACCCGGAGGACCGTGGTCAGAAAGTCCTCATTCTGCGTTGATTCTACCGTTCCTAACGAGTAACAAAGAACAGGTGGAATGTCTGCTGGTTGCAGGAATCAGCCCCCGGCTTGAGTTCAATGCCGAATACCGCTCATTCCTCGAACTGGTCGCCCAGCAGGTTGAAAGTTCCATTGCAACGGCTCGGAGCTATGAGCAAGAACGCCAGCGGGCAGAAGCATTGGCAGAACTCGATCGCGCTAAGACAGCCTTTTTCAGCAATGTCAGCCATGAATTTCGCACGCCTTTAACGTTGATACTCAATCCACTTGAACAACTCATCGCCCAAACACACAGTTCACTCCTGCCCGAACAGCACGAACAACTGGCGATGGTTCAGCGAAACGCGATGAGGCTGCACAAACTAGTCAATACCTTACTTGACTTCTCCAGAATCGAAGCAGGCAGAATACAAGCAGTCTATGAGCTAACCGATTTAGCTGCATTCACAGCTGATCTTGCGTCAGTGTTCCGTTCAGCTATTGAAACAGCAGGGCTGCAATTGATTGTGGATTGCCCACCCCTGAGCGAACCTGTATATGTAGACCGGGAAATGTGGGAGAAGATTGTTCTTAACTTAATCTCCAATGCGTTTAAGTTTACCTTTAAGGGTGAAATTGCCGTTTCATTACACTCAATTGGTGACAAAGTAGAGCTAAAAATACAGGATACAGGCGCAGGCATTGCCCCTGAAGAGTTACCCCGAATTTTTGAGCGCTTTCACCGCATACGAGGCGTACAGGCAAGAACTCATGAAGGGTCGGGCATTGGGCTAGCTTTGGTGCAAGAACTCGTTCACTTACATGGGGGAACTGTAGAGGTAGAAAGTGTTTTGGGTGTGGGAACAACTTTTACAGTGACACTGCCCACAGGTTCATCGCACTTGCCGACTAAGCAAATTAGTGCTGAACGCACACTGATATCAACTTCAGTAGGTGCTGCCCCCTTCGTGGAAGAAGCACAGCGGTGGCTACCGGAAGAAGGTGGGGAAGATGAGGGAGATGAGGGAGATGAGGGAGATGAGGGAGATGAGGGAGATGAGGGAGATGAGGGAGATGAGGGAGATGAGGGAGATGAGGGAGATGAGGGAGATGAGGGGATAAGGGGACAAGGAGAAATAGATGCTCGTTCATCTGTCTTAGATACTCGTTCATCTATCTTAGATACTCGTTCATCTATCTTAGATACTCGTTCATCAGTCCCAGATACTCGTTCATCAGTCCCAGATACTCGTTCATCAGTCTCAGATACTCGTTCACCTGTCTCAGATACTCGTTCATCAGTCCCAGATACTCGTTCATCAGTCCCAGATACTCGAACTACCCGCTCTGCGCGTATTTTGTTAGTCGATGACAATGCCGATATGCGGGACTATGTGGCGCGTCTGCTCTCGAAGCACTGGCATGTTAAAGCTGCGAACAACGGAGCTGCTGCACTAGCTGCTATCGGTGAGCAACCACCAGATTTGGTGCTGACTGATGTCATGATGCCAGAAATGGACGGTTTTCAATTACTGAGTGCATTACGTACTAACCCACAGACAAAAGGAATACCTATTATTCTGCTATCGGCTCGTGCAGGGGAAGAAGCGGCAATCGAAGGACTGCAAGCAGGGGCTGATGACTACCTAATTAAGCCCTTCTCTGCTCGTGAACTGGTAACTCGCGTTCATTCTCACTTGCAAATGTCGCATCTGCGCTCTGAGTTATCCTCCAATCGCATGAAGGATGAATTTTTAGCAACGGTTACGCACGAACTCCATACTCCCTTGGTTTCTATCCTTGGCTGGACTCGCTTGCTACGTTCAAACCAGCTTGATCGGGCGACTGCTTTACGTGCCTTGGACACAATTGAGCGCAGCGCTAAGAACCAGGCAAAGCTTATTGAGAATTTGCTGGATATCTCAACTATTATCTCAGGTAAAGTTTGCTTAAATCGCCAGCCAGTTAAACTGATTCCTATCATTGAAAAAGTTATTAATATAATCAAGCCTAATGCTAAGGCTAAGGGAATTGATATTGTTGTAGAGACGAGAGGTAGCGCGTCTGTACAGGGAAATATTTCCGTTTTAGGCGACTCAAACCGCTTGCAGCAAATTGTTACAAACTTGCTTGAGAATGCCATCAAATTTACACACTCGGGAGAAAGAGTAGAAGTTCGGCTTAATACTGTTGACTCTTGGGCTACTATCTCTGTTAAAGACACAGGTATCGGGATAAGTGCAGATTTTCTGCCCCATGTCTTTGAGCGCTTTACTCAAGCTGAAGTCCCTAGTAGGCATTTGCCTGGGGGGTTAGGGCTGGGGCTGGCGATCGCTCGTCAACTTGTAGAACTGCACGGAGGTACAATTGAGGCAGCAAGTGAGGGGGAAGGGCGTGGCGCAACGTTTACCGTCAAGCTGCCGTTATCGCAGATCCCCGACTTCTATGAGAAGTCGGGGATCTGAACCACTTTGAAAAATCTTGCCAAATTGCCGGAACCATAAACGCTATGCAACGACCTCGACCTGAAACTGTTACGCTAGACGATATTTTGATTACCCAGGAGTTGTCCCGGCGTTCCCCTCGTTCCCCAAATTTGCTCTCAGAAAATCAGGCGTTGCATAGATTAGCACGGCAATTGGTAAATCAGCCGGAAATCATGCTCCAAAGTCTAGTTGACATTGCACTGGAGTTATGCAGTGCTGGAACTGCAGGAGTCAGCTTGCTCGAAGTGTTGCCTAATGGTGAAGAAATCTTTCGCTGGAATGTATTAGCAGGTGCATTGGCACAGTACGTAGGCAGCAGTACACCCCGCAACTTTAGCCCCTGTGGAGTTTGCTTGGAGCGCGGTGCGCCTGTGCTTTTTTCCCATCCTGAACGATATTTCACCTACTTTCAGGAAGCGAAAACGCCAGTTGTCGAAGGGTTGGTGTTGCCCCTAATTGCTGACAATCACGCTCTCGGCAGCATTTGGATTATGTCGCACGATGAGCAGCGACACTTTGACGCGGAAGATGTGCGGGTGATGACGAGTTTGGCAGACTTTACTGCTGCCGTCCTACTTCTAAATCAGCGACAAACCCAGGAATTGCTGGCGAAGAATGCCCAACTAGAAGCTGAGATTGTCGAACGCAAACGGGCAGAAGCAGCGTTGCGTGAATCAGAAAAACGCTTGCGGGCGATGATTGAGAACCTTCCTGGTGGAGCGGCGTTTGTCGTTGACCGCAATCTGCGCTATCTGCTAGCCGAAGGAGAAGCGCTCTATGCCGCTGGTTTCCAACCCGAAGACCTGGTTGGCAAAACCATTTTCGAGGTGCTACCGCCCGAACTAGCGACGTATTACGAACCGATGTACCACAAAGCGCTTGCGGGTGAGCCGTTTGAGCATGAGCATACTGCCCACGATCGCACATACATCTCCCGTGGAACGCCGCTCCTTGATGCAACTGGCGAAGTGTATGCCGTGCTTGCTATCTCTTACGACATCACCGATCGCAAAAAAGCAGAAGTTGCTTTGCGCGAGAGCGAAGAACGATTCCGCTTATTCGTCACCGCTAGCTCGGACATAATGTACAGAATGAGCGCAGATTGGAGTGAGATGCGTAACCTCGAAGGTAAGAACATCCTCGCCAGCACTGAGAAGCCCAGCCACACATGGCTTGAAACGTATATTCCCAAGGAGGAGCAGCCGCAGGTATGGGCTGTCATCCAAGAAGCCATCCGAACCAAGAGTACGTTTGAGTTGGAACATCGGGTTATTCAACAGGACGGCACAATCGGCTGGACGTTCTCGCGCGCCATCCCAATGCTGAATGAGCAGGGTGAAATCATTGAATGGTTCGGAGCAGCAAGTGATGTGAGCGATCGCAAACAAACCGAAGCAGCGATCGCTCAAGACCTCAAAGACACGCAACTGCTGCACGACTTGAGCGCACGGCTCGTCGCTGAGGATGACATTCAGGCGATTTATCAAGAGATTGTGGCAACGGCGATCGCCCTCACGGGGGCAGATGCCGGAACGGTGCAAATTCTCGATGAAGCAACGCAAGAACTGGTGCTGCTCGCTACCCAGGGCTTTGAGCCCAACATGACCGATCATTTCTATCGCATCAATGCCAGTTTAAACACGCCTTGCGGCATTGCACTGGTAACGGGTGAGCGCACCTTCGTTGATTTCGATGTGCCAGAAAACGAAGACCCCGACGGTTCATGCCGAGTGCACGTGGAGGCAGGTTATCTCTGTGCCCAGTCCACGCCGCTGATTGCTCGTTCGGGCAAAGCGATCGGCATGGTTTCGACTCACTGGTGCAAACACCATCGACCGAGCGATCGCGAAGCGCTGCTGCGAAGCGCAGATCGCGAACTGCGCTTTCTCGATTTGCTCGCCCGCCAAGCGGCTGACTTAATCGAACAACGGCAAGCCGAAGCAGCGTTGCGCGAATCGGAGGAAGAATATCGATCACTGTTCACTTCGATCGATGAGGCTTATGCGGTCGTCGAAGTCATGACTGATGAGAACGGTGAGTGGAACGACTTTCTCTTTTTGGAGGTGAATCCTGCTTTCGTGGCACAGACGGGTATGGAGTATCCGGTTGGGCGCAAAGCGACAGAACTGCTAGGAACCCCCAATCCACGGTGGGCAAAGGTTTATGGACGGGTTGCTGAAACGGGTGAACCCATCCGGTTTGAAGAAGGGGAAGCCACTCTGGGGCGCGTTTTTGACCTCTATGTTTTTCGCTTAGGTGGAGCGGGGAGCCGTCGCGTGGCGGTTCTATTTACCGACATCACCGATCGCAAGAAAGCAGAAGCAGCCTTGCAGGAAAGCGAAGAAAGACAGGCTTACTTGCTCAGGTTAAGTGATGCTTTACCGAAGAAAGGCAGAGGGCAGAGGGCAGAGGGCAGAAGGAAAGAAGGTAAGCTTTGATACAAAAATAAGTCCTCTGTTCTCTGCCATAAGGTTTAAAGCCCCTGAATTTATTTATGGAGAAAAATAAACGCGTAGCAACTTTATTAAATCCCCCGAATTCATTCGTGGGGACGCCTTCTGCCTTCTGCCTTCGTACTTCTGCCTTCTTAAGTCCACTTTCAGACCCAATTAAGATCCAGTGGCAAGCTCTAAATATCGTCGGTGAATACTTGGATCTTGACCGTGTCCTGTACAACGAAATCGATCCGGATGTCACAACATACACCGTCTATGTCAATTATGTGCGGGAGGGATTTCCCTCTCATATCGGCAGTTACCCAATGCGCCCTTTCGCTGAATCTGTAAAAAATTTACGCCTGGGTAAAACGTATGTCATTTACGACGTAGAAAATGAGGAGCAGTTTAGCGAAGAGGAAAGAGCGATCTGCCGGGGCATCAATGTGCAGGCATTCGTTGTGGTGCCACTGATTAAACAAGGACAGTGGGTTGTCAATGTTGTGGCACATTACAGCAAAGCCCGCAACTGGACGCAGTATGACGTTTCAATCTTGGAAGAAACGGCGGAAAGAACTTGGGCGGCGGTCGAACGTGCCCGCGCCGAAGCAGCCCTGCGCGAATCGGAAATTCAGCGAGTTCGAGAACAATCTGCCCGCGAACAAGAACGCCAACGCGCCGAATCTCTCGCAGAACTTGATCGCGCCAAAACGCTTTTCTTCAGCAACGTCAGCCACGAATTCCGCACACCGCTGACGCTGCTACTTGCGCCCGTGCAAGATGCCTTGAGCGATTCGGTCAATCCCCTTGCTCCCCCTCACCGGGAACGACTGGAACTGGCACATCGAAACGCGATCAGGCTGCTGAAACTGGTTAACACCCTGCTCGACTTCTCCCGCATCGAAGCAGGTCGGATGGAAGCGGTATACGAGGAGACAAACTTGGCACTGTTGACAACTGAGCTAGCCAGTGTATTTCGTTCCGCCATTGAGCGGGCAGGGCTGCGGCTCATAGTCGATTGCCCACCGTTGCCAGAACCTGTCTATGTAGATCGCCAGATGTGGGAAAAAATTGTCCTCAATCTGCTCTCCAACGCCTTTAAGTTCACCTTTGCAGGCGAAATTGCCATAAGGCTGCATCCTGCTGATGACTATTATGTGACGCTACAGATACAAGATACCGGCACAGGGATTCCGCCTGAAGAACTGCCCCATTTGTTTGAGCGATTTTACCAGGTACGAGGAGCAAAAGCAAGGACTCATGAAGGGTCTGGGATTGGTCTAGCGCTGGTGCATGAACTGATTCGACTACATGGTGGCACCGTAGACGTGAGCAGCACTGTGGGACAGGGAACTTGCTTCACCGTCAGTATTCCTTTGGGCACAGCTCACCTGCCAAGCGAGCGTCTACGACGCGGCGAAGCCGAACGTATCGAAGCAACACGCACGCTAGTATCAACGGCACTCGGTGCTGCTTCTTATGTTGAAGAGGCAGAGCGTTGGCTACCGCAAGAAGGGAACAGGGAACTCTTAACAGGGAACAACGAGCAAGGAGCAGAGGAAGGTGGGGAAAGTGGGGAAGAAATTACTCCCTCATCTCCCTCATCTCCCTCATCCCCCTCATCCCCCTCATCCCGCGTTCTCCTTGTCGATGACAACGCGGATATGCGGGAGTACCTGACGCGGATACTGAGCGAACACGTGGAAGTGGAAGCGGTTGCGGATGGAGCCGCGGCGCTGGTGGCGGCACAAGAGCGAGTGCCAGATCTAATACTGAGTGATGTGATGATGCCACAGTTAGACGGTTTTGAGTTGCTCAAAGCCTTGCGGGCTGAGGCATGCACAAGAGAAGTTCCTATCATCCTGCTGTCTGCCCGTGCAGGAGAAGAGTCGGTGATAGAAGGACTCCAAGCTGGGGCGGACGACTACCTAATCAAACCCTTCTCTGCCCAGGAACTGGTGTGCCGTGTCTTAGCTCATCTGCAAATGGCACAACTGCGCCTTGAAGCACTCCGCCAGGAAAGAACTACCAGCCGCAGAAAGGACGAGATGCTGTCAACGGTTTCCCACGAACTGAATACCCCCCTGGTTGCCATTCTCGGTTGGACGCGGTTACTCCGTACCAGTCCACTCAATCAATCCATGCTGATGAAATCCCTGGAGACGATTGAGCGCAATGCTACCCTGCAAGCCAAACTCATCTCCGATTTGCTGGATATCTCGCGGATTACCGCAGGCAAAGTGCGTCTCCAGCTTGAGCCTGTCGAACTGCAATCGGTGATTTCAACAGCGATCGCCACAGTGCATCAAACCCTACAAACCAAAGACATTCAGCTAAGTAGTCTGCTTGAGCCTTTACCAACAATAATTCAAGGCGATCCAGAACGTTTGCAGCAGATTGTCTTGAATTTACTGACCAATGCTGTGAAATTTACGCCTAAAGGAGGAAGAATTGAAGTTAGTCTTGATGTTAACGGAACTCAGGCTCAGATTAAGGTGAGCGACACTGGCTGTGGAATACCTGCCGAGTTTGTGCCTTATGTGTTTGACCATTTTCGTCAAGCAGAAAATTCAAGCTCTACTAAAGGACTAGGGCTGGGACTGGCGATCGCCCGTCACTTGGTAGAACTCCACGGTGGCACCATCTCTGCCGAAAGTCTTGGAGTTGGACAAGGTGCAACTTTTATTATCAAATTTCCTCTGATTGATACTAATTCTTAAGTAAGATTTAATAACAGGAAATCTAGTTTAGTCTCAAGAAAAGCATAATAAATAAGAGAAAGCGTCTTGGACTTCAAATAAGGCACAAGATGCCCTCACAAAAATGCTCACGCTTCAGTGCTTTTTAACTAATTACAGTATAGTTTAGCATGAGTATATCAGATAACAACCCAGAATTTGAAGTTTTGTTAGACTACCTCAAGCAAAACTGTGGTTGCGATCTGACAGGTTACAAACGTGATTCTTTGATGCGTCGGTTCCAACGCCGGATGCAGCAGTTAAACATTGAGAACTATGCTCACTACTTGCAATATCTACAGAATCATCCCCAAGAGTGCAGTCCGCTACTTGACACCATCTTCATCAACTTCTCTGGCTTTTTTCGCGATCGCGATTGTTGGGATTATTTAGCTAACCAAATTATTCCCCAAATCATCACAGGTAAGCAGCCACATGAACGAATCCGAGTTTGGAGTGCTGGCTGTGCTTCTGGACAGGAAGTTTATACACTGGTTATGTTGCTGGCTGAAGTTCTTGGCATCGAGCAATATTTGCAGCGAGTGCAAATTTTAGCCACGGATGTAGATGAAGATACCATAGCGCAGGCGCGGCGAGCTAGTTATAGCAACCTGGAGGTAGCAGACATTCCGAGTGAAGCTCTGTCTAAGTACTTTGAGCAAATAGAGCAGCGCTATGTTTTTGATTCCAAACTGCGTCGCACAATCTTCTTTGGTCGCCATGACCTGGCTCTTGATGCGCCCATGTCCAAAATTGACCTGCTTGTGTGCCGCAACGTTCTGATATACTTCCAACCTGAAACTCAAGCAACTGTTCTGGTTCGCTTTCATTTTGCCTTGACTGATAACGGCTTTCTCTTTTTGGGCAAGTCAGAAAGCTTGACCAACAATAAACAAATTTTCACCCCTGTCAGTCTGAAGCATCGTATTTTTGCTAAAGGGCAGAAACTCACTTTGCAGGATCACTTGCTGATCCGACCCCAGACTCGCAACAAGAAAGCAGTTAACGATCTGACTATGCAAAGCCACATCTGGCAAACAGCCTTCGTTGCTAGTCCATTCGCCCAGATCGCACTGGATAGCAGTGGTCGCCTGATTCTAGCTAACAATCAGGCTTACGCCACCTTTACGTTGAAAAACAACGATTTAGGTGCGCGAGTGCAAGATCTAGAGATAGGGCGAATTGTAAATTCATTCGCTTTAATCAGACAGCTGCGCGATTGGGCAAAGAACAGCGCCAATGGCGATCGCCAGCCGATAAGCTTGAAGAATGTAAAGTGGACAACCGACGATAACACAACTTATCTAGAGATCCACATGGCACCAATATCAGATCCGAGTGGTAGCCTGATTGGCGCGATCCTCACTTTTGTTGATGTCACCCGCTATACAAAGCTAGAGAATGAACTGGAACAGACAAAGTCAAATTTGGCAAAGGTTTCGCTAGAACTACAGTCTACACAAGATGTATTAGAGAGTACCACCTTACAGCTAAATTTTACTCAAAATGAGTTAGAAATTGTACATCAGGAAATGCAACTTATGAGCCATGAGTTGCATAATATCAAAGATTGAATCACCCAAATATAGGGGTTTGTATGTAAATGGAGTACACCCTGCCCATTGGTGTCAACTTAAGCAAAAACCCTGTCTTTAATCTCGTTTCCAGGTTCCACCTGGAAAGGCAATTGAAGCGGCAGAGCCGCTCTTAAGCCAGGCAGAGCCGCAGAGCCTCCCAATGGTATTCCCAGTCAGAGACTGGGAACAAGGCAATTGTCTCGCAAGCCCCGCAATTGTATGTCTTGCTTTTCTATTTGTTGACTGCGTTTCGCTAAGATAGTGTAGCCTAAGCATTAGCTACCTTTTTTTACTCACTTTATTTAAAGCTAAGCGATACCTGCTGCTTAGTTCTACGCACTCCTCACGCCATGACAACAACCACAGACTTCCTCAGTCACCTCAACCCCAGTCAACGCCGTGCTGTTGAACATCACTGCGGTCCCTTACTAGTTGTTGCTGGTGCGGGTTCCGGCAAAACACGAGCGCTGATTTATCGCATTGCTAACCTTATTTTGCAACACCGCGTCGATCCAGAAAATATCCTGGCGGTGACTTTCACCAACAAAGCCGCACGCGAGATGAAAGAACGTATTCAAAAGTTATTTGCCGATCGCCTGGCAATGACAGAATACAATGAGCGGTTTGATTTGTTACCAGAATACGACCAAACCAAGCTGAAGTCGAAAGTCTGGAAAACCTTCATCAAAGATATGTGGTGCGGTACATTCCACAGTCTGTTTTCTCGCGTTCTCCGCTTTGATATCGATAAATACCAAGACGAAAAAGGACGCCAGTGGACGCGGAATTTTTCCATTTTTGACGAGTCGGACGCCCAAAGTCTTGTGAAAGAAATCGTTACAAAACAGCTTAACCTCGACGACAAGAAGTTTGAACCCCGTTCTGTCCGCTACGCCATCAGCAACGCCAAAAACCAAGGCTTATCACCTAAAGAATTTGAGAGAGAACAGCCGAATTATCGCGGCAGGGTGATTGCAGAAGTTTATAATCACTATCAAAGCCGACTTGCAGAAAACAACGCCTTGGATTTTGATGACCTGATTCTCGTTCCTGTAAGATTGTTTCAGCAAAACGAGCAAGTGTTGGGTTATTGGCACAAGAAGTTTCGCCATATTCTGGTAGATGAATATCAGGATACTAACCGCACTCAATACGAACTCATCCGCTTGTTGGCGACGAATGGCGAAACCAAAAAGAGTGAATGGGATTGGACAGACCGTTCTGTTTTGGTGGTTGGTGATGCTGATCAATCCATTTATTCATTTAGAATGGCTGATTTTACCATATTGTTGGACTTTCAGCAAGATTTTGGCGACGGCTTACCAGACGAAGATACCCGCACGATGGTGAAGTTGGAGGAAAATTATCGCTCTTGCGAAAATATTCTGCAAGCGGCAAACCATCTTATTGAAAACAACACCCAACGTATTGATAAAATCCTCAAAGCAACAAGAGGTGCAGGTGAGGAAATTTTTTGTCATAAAGCAGATGATGAAATTGCAGAAGCAGATTTTGTCATCAATCAAATTCGCTCTTTAGAAAACCAAAATCCAGAGTTGAATTGGGGAAGTTTTGCCATACTTTATCGTACCAACGCCCAATCTCGACCGTTTGAAGAGTTATTGGTGCGATTGGGAATTCCTTACACGGTTGTGGGAGGGATAAAGTTTTACGATCGCAAAGAAATTAAAGATGTCCTCGCTTACTTGCGGGCGATCGCCAACCCTGCTGATACACTCAGTTTATCACGAGTCATAAATACTCCCCGGCGCGGTATTGGTAAAGCTACCATTGAAGCACTCAATAACGCCGCGAGAGAATTAGGTACAACTCTGTGGGAAATCATAAGTGATGAAACATCAGTAAATACATTAGCTGGGCGTTCTGCGAAAGCTGTTAATAGCTTTGCCCAAATGATTCGTAATTTGCAAGACCAAATGGAGACAGTTCCAGTTTCTGAACTTGTGCAAGGAGTCCTTGAAGACTCTGGATACCTTAAAGACTTGCAAACACAGGGAACGGAAGAAGCAGAAGACAGGGTGCAAAACGTCCAAGAATTATTCAACGCCGTGCTGCAATTTGAAGAAGAAAGCGACGATGTCACCCTGCAAGCCTTCCTTAGCAGTACCGCCCTCAGTTCAGATTTGGATAATTTAAAAGAAGGAGAAACCGCAGTTTCACTGTTAACTTTACATGCTTCCAAAGGGCTGGAGTTTCCTGTTGTGTTTTTGGTAGGGATGGAACAGGGACTGTTTCCCAATTACCGTTCCATGAACGATCCAGCAGCTTTAGAAGAAGAACGCCGCCTGTGTTACGTGGGGATTACTCGCGCCCAAGAACGATTGTACATCACCCACGCCCGCGAACGCCGCCTTTACGGGTCTCGGGAACCAGCCATGCGATCGCAGTTTCTCGACGAGTTACCCGAAGAATTATTAATGACTCGGCATAGAAGCGTTACTTATACCAAAGGTGCTGGTGGAAGTTCATCGCAGCGTGTCACCCAAGGAAAGCAAGGGACGGCACAGAGTTGGCGAGTAGGCGAAAAAGTTCTGCATAAAATATTTGGTGTTGGAGAAATTACTCATATTTTTGGGTCGGGAAATAAAATTTCACTAGCGATTAAATTTGACAGTATGGGTCAAAAAATTATTGATCCAAGGGTGGCACAGTTGCAACGGGTGGATTGATAGGCACCCAAAATCAAGATTCTCCGTCAGTTCCCTAGACTTTGGCTGCCGCTCCTGTGCCTATGCAAAGCATGGACGAAGAATGGGCGGCAGATGGTTGTTCAATTCTCTCCCATTCCAATACCTCTGCCATTTGCACCGCTAGTTTTAACGGGTCAAAAGGTTTGGCAATGACTCCCGCAATGCTTAACTGTGCATATTGTTTTAAATCTTGCATCTCCACCTGAGCAGTCAGCAAAATAACTGGAATTGTGCGGGTACGCGGATGACTTTGCAGCGCAGTCAGCACCGTTAGTCCGTTGATATTCGGCATGATTACATCCAGTAAAATCGCATCCGGGAGTTGAGTAGAAGCCAATAACAGTCCATTGCTGGCTTCAGTAGATGTCAGCACTTGCCAGCCCCCCAAGTATTCCAAGCAAGTTTTAATAATGGTACATAAATTTTTCTCGTCATCAATTACCAAAATGCGCTTTGTTGACATAGCTTACTTACGGGTTAGTCTTTTAACAAGTTAGCTACCTTTGTTTCTCTTCACCATCTGCTAAAGGAATCAATGAATATTAAATTTTAATGTATACATAAATACACATATTGCATTTGGCTTTGTTTAGTTACTGATGTCGATTATTTCTTGTACAAAGGAAACATTGACTTATTCAAAATTTAGAAAGTAATTTATGAGACAAACAAATTCCATTTGATTTTAAGAGAATTACTAGCTTGGAAAACTAAAAGAAGCTTCTGCCATACGACCTATGTAGCCAATGCCTCTACATTGCCTCCTGAGAATGAGGAAACTACAGTGGTGGCATTATAAAGTGATACCTATACGCTAGGTTGATGTAGTAACGGAGTTGACACTATGGCTAGTCAAGCAGAAAGTAAAGGTAAGCACACTGCTGCTCATGACGAAACTGCAGGCAAGAAAGCGGCTACTAAGAATGAAGGAGATGCTAACAAGCACAGTGCTGATAACCACGAGGAGCTAGATTCACTTCTTTCTGCGCTTGACGGAGATATCACTGCCCTCGATGCAGACGCTGCTTTGGGCTTAATTGACGAGTGGTATGGTTCTCTGCATAAAGCTAAAGAACCAGAACTCAAAGAGATTGCAAATACTATCAAGGAGCTAAAGCAACTCGTCAAGGGTGGTAAAGCCACAGGTCATGAGATTGGTGAGGTACTGATTGAAATTGGCGAACAAACAACTAACTTTGGTTCTGATGCTTCCAAAGAGCTAAAAACTCCACTGCATAAATTAGGTAAGCAACTTACTAAAGCAGGCACTTCACTAGGTAAAGCAGAAGACAAGGAGCATATTGAACAAATTGACTCCCTGGTAGAGAACCTTGAAGGAGACTTGACGAAAATTGATACAGAGGTAGCCCTCAACGGTATCGACACGTGGTACAGTTTGCTACACAAGTCTGAAGACGAGAATCTTAAAGAAATTGCCAATGGACTTAAGCAACTCAAGCAACTTCTCAAGCGCAGCAACCCCAAAGGTGCTGACATAGGTGAAGTACTCACCCAACTTGGCGAACAAACTCAAGAGGCGGCTAACTCTGCTGGAAGGGGACTCAAAGGGCGAATTCAAAAACTGGGCAAAGTCCTCAGTAAAGTTGGCAAGTCTTTAGAGTAAATTCTTCGGGTGCATTGTTGACACTCCTCGCTCTTAGGGACTTCCAAATAAAAAAATATCCCAAATTTTCTTGTGGGATGGGTGTCCCCACCCGTCCTTTGTATTCAGGGCGGGCAGGATGCCCACCCCAGAAGATGGATAATTTATTTCTTGGAAATCCCTTATAGGGCGAGGAGTGTCAATCAATCAGGTGCTGAAGCTGTTTAATTAGATTCTGTGCTTGTTGATAGCCTTTTGTGTCTCCTTGCAATAGAAAGAGCTTAGCTGCTAGCTGTAAGTCCAGGATTGTTCCAGTTTCGTCTCCAATACCATAGCGAGCACCAGCTCTATGAAAGTAAGCCTCAGCTAAGCGGGGATTGAGTTGTAATGCCCGATCAAAGTCCAATACTGCGCCCAAAGCGTCTCCCAATTTGTGTAGAAGAAGACCCCGACTATAGTAGGCGTTAGCATTGTTGGGATTGAGGATTATTGCCTGATTAAAGTCTTGAACCGCTCCCCTATAGTCTCCGTGCTGAAATCTGTCACGTCCTCGGTTGAGCAAGTTAACCGAGCCTTTAGAATTACTACTTGTGGTATCAGTACGAGTAGTTTGTGCATGAACAGATCCGATTAGTCCACTGGAAAGTGCAGACAGACTAAGAATTATAATCGCTGCGGGAGCAACAACTCTTGTCAAAGTTGTAGTACACAATTGCATTTGCTTTTGCGTTTGCTTTTAACGCTCTGCTTCGGTCTAACTGCTTAAAGCTGCTATCACCCACGATAACGCAGTACTAGCCTCAACTGCTGTTGAGCGATAAATTATTTCAGTGAACTACCTACACCGACAGCCGCGGTACGGTGTAGGCTTCCGGCTTCATTGACAGATGCCCGTCCACCGCAGCGGTTTGTTGGTCTTACTCCGCCTCGGCGGGCGCAAGAACGGGGTTCCCTCCGCCCATAGATAATATCCGAATTCCTTGATTCCTTATATTTAATGCTGCATTAACATCACGGTCATGATGAGTCCTGCATTCAGGGCAATCCCATTCACGGATATCGAGTGTTAACTCATCAATAATGTGACCGCAGCATGAACAGGTTTTGGAACTGGGGAAGAATCTCCCTATCTCCACAAGTGAGCAGCGCGTTGCGGGGGTTCCCCCCGCAACGCGCTGCTCACCCGGAGGGTTGACCATCCTTGACTTTTAACTTGCAGTCTAGGAAGTTAACGAACATTCCCCAACCCACATCGGATATTGACGCGTGATAGCTTGCGGTTCCGTACCATTCCCTTGACGTGAAGATTCTCCACGACAATGACTTGAATGCGCGTTTACCAGTTTTCTACTTAATTTATGCAAAAAATCTTGGCGGGAATTTGATACTCGCTCGTGAACCTTAGCTAGTAGTTTTTTATACTTGTTTCTTGAGTTACTTCCTTGTAGAGACGCTTCAAACAGCGCGTCTCTACACGAGCAAACTTTTTCTGCTTGCGAGCTAGATTCTTCTCATGACGTTTCAGGTGTTTTGGATTTGAGTGTTTGGTAACTTGCTCACCATCGTGAACAATAGCGAAGTCTTTGATTCCAAGGTCAATGCCTAGCGTTTTACCACCAGTAGTTCCAGCACCATCCTCTAGTTCACACAGAATAGAAGCGAAGTATTTGTCTGTAGGAGTCTTACTGATGGTGACTGTCTTAACTTTTCCCTCAATTAGTCTATGAAAAACTGCTTTAATAACACCAATTTTTGGAACTTCCAAACAGTCTCCCACAACTTTAACATTTTGAGGATACTGGATTGATTGCTTGTGGTGCTTTGACTTAAACCTAGGAAACTTAGCGCGTCCCTCAAAAAAGTTAGTATAAGCCTTGTTCAAGTTAATTGCTACGCATTGCAAAACAGCAGAGTAACAATCGTCTTTTAACCAAGGGTATTCTACTTTTAATTGCGGGAGATAAGCTTTGTAAACACTTAATTTCAAAGACTTTCCAGTTTCTTTGTAGCGTTGAATGCAAGCATTTAAGGCATAGTTCCAATACCCGGAACGCACAACCAAACGATTTGGATAGAGCTATTTCTTGTTCAGTTGTTGGGTATAGCCTGACCTTAACTGCTTTCAACACTTTTAATTACCTCCTTGTTGTACTTATGATAGCATTTATGGGGAGATAATGAGGAGATTTTATGAAAGACGATTATTTAAGAATTCGGATGAGCAAGCGTAGGATGGATAAGTTGCGGTTATATGCAACTATGAAAGATACAACAATGACTCACGTTATTGAAGACCTCATTGACTCGTTAAAAATCCCGGAGATTGACAAAAACTCGGACACCCCTCTCGCGCGCTAACTGACAGTCAACATAGGTCAGGGGTGTACCTCGTTTTTGTCCGGGCATTCATCCCACGTCTCACCCGGAGGGGAGCGTGGGATGAATGCCCGAGCTAGCTAAATTCATACTTTGAATCAGCAACGCCCAAAAAATAATACCCTTGGAAGAGGGGAAATATACGCCTGAACAGCCAGCTTTTGAGACTGGGCATCACAGATAACCTCCTTAACCGAACCGTATTGGTACCACTTGGAGTAGTTAAGTTACACTGTGTTGTACTATAGGACTCCTGTGCAGATTTTTGAACGGCACGCTTGCGGAGGGCAGTGCGAACGCAAAACCCGGATGTAGTTGGCAAAATACGGTAAGCACTGCCCACCCTACAATACTTAAGATTTTTCATAAATCCTGCGCGGATTGCTATAGAAAGATATGACTTGCGGCAATATTCAAAAATGGACATCACTGCAAAGTCACCTCAGTCTGTACAACTCCCGCACGTTCATGACGCGCTGACAGTTTGACTGTACCACCCTGAGGCGATCGCACAACCCATTCTACCTTCGCCCGATCCTGGGTAGAATCTGTATGCCGCCTAATTGGAGCTGAGGGTTTATAGGCACGTCCCTCTAATTGACCCAAGTCTTCACGCAGCTTACCTGTCTCTAAAGTTGCACCAACAGGCAACTCAATTTCACAGATACAGCCCCGCACCAGCTTTTTCTCTAGGGCTTTTTCAGTGACGTAGGTGGGTAGCCAGCCTGTATTATGTATAACCAGCCGCACTCGATAAGTATCATTGCCCAAGCTGTGGACACTCGCTTCGTAAATCTCCAAGTAGGGAGAGATTAATAGATGCCACACTAGCCAATCGGGAAAACGGGCAATTTCCTTCTCTAAAAATTCTGGTGGTGGATTTGACCAAGCATACATAGTATCCCAACCCCCCAGTTCGACTTGACCGAGTTGGGGATGGTTGAACGGATACCAGTCAATGTAGCCTTTTCCTCCCAATTGTTTGTCGCTCCAGCGCAGTAGCTTCAGGTCATCTTCTAAAGGGTGTTCGCGTTGCCATTCAATATATTTATACTCAGTAATACCTGCTTGGCGTTGAGGGCTCCAAACTTCTACCGTCCAGCCAAATACACCTTGGTGTTCATAAACCCAGTCGTGGAAAGTACCGCCAATCACCTGTTTCGGATGATAACGGAACTCATGAAATCCAGAAATAGCGGGGTAATCAGTGAGTTCAGTCCCCTTTTTGCCGATGTGCTGGTAGGTACGCAAGTCTTTAACAGGTAATTCCTCATCGCTGGCATAGCTATAGGCGCGTAACAAAACACCACTAAACGTGTGGAACGTAGTCGCTCCTGTGATGTTAGGATGAGTGCTGATAAATTGTACAAGCGATCGCACCTCCGGCTCAGAAGTAGGATAAGCACCAGAACCTGCCTGCTCATGCTCTTGTCGCCACATATTCGGAAAATTACGGTTCAAGTCTAACCCCTGCTTGGTAGGCTGGAGGTGAATTTGCACACCGTCGTAATTCTCTATACGTCCTTCTGGCAAAACTCGGTAATACTGCCCACCTGTTTCTGTTGGCTCACGGGGTACCAACAGGCGTGGTTCGGTGGGGCAGATTTTCCACGCTCCGTTAGGATCAGGAATTCGCATCATCAAGACGCGGCGATCGCCATCTATATCTTCAATGACTAAACCGTCCTCATCTTGCTCATCATGGGGATAAGGACGGGTGCTAGAGCGAATAAATTTTGGCGAACTCGCCAATGCCAACTCAGCTCCATCAGGGTTGACGCGGGGGCAAATGTAGAAGGTGCGGGTGTCCAAACAACGAGTGATATCTGGGTGAGTTCCGTAGCTTGTTACTAATGTTTGTATGAGGTACAGACAGACACTCGATGGTGCCACTTCTACGGCGTGAATATTGCCATCAACCCAAAAGGCAGGCTTTTCGCGAGCCGAACCTGTGGCAAAATTGGTGACTGTAATCAGCCAGATGTCACGCTCTTCGTAGCTCTTGCCGATGCTTTCTATACTTACAAGGTGAGGAAATTCCTGAGCATAAGCATGGAGAATACGAGTTAAATCTTCATAACCGTAGTATTTATCGAACCGAACATCTGGCATGGCAAAAACAAAGTTGTAATGAGCTAAGGATTATGTATTTAATTGCTAATTTTCCTATTATGCAGTGAACGCTTGTGCTTCAAAAACAATCCTGCTGAACCTAGCACTATCAATCCACTACAACCCTTCTTGTGAAGAATTAAAACAGCCAGACAGATATAAAACATTACCCTTGATAGTATATTTAAAGCCAAACTCTAGACGAGTGATGATCTCTCTTTGCCTAGGGAACTCAGCTAAATGGAAAGGAGACACCCATGAAGGTTGGTATCCCGAAGGAAGTTTACTCTGGCGAATATCGCGTAGCAGCCACCCCGGACACAGCCAAGTATCTTATGAAGCTTGGTTTCGATGTGCTAGTTGAGTCTGGTGCAGGCGAAAGAGCAAACTTTACAAACGCTGCCTATATAGAGACCGGATGCAATATTGTACCGGATGCTCCTACTTTATGGTCAGACGCAGATATCGTACTCAAAGTTCGTCCGCCCCAGATGCGCCCGGATCTCGGCAAAGATGAAACCGAACTGCTTGCTGAGGAGGGCACTTTGATCGGCTTCATCTGGCCAGCCCAAAACCCCGATTTACTGGACAAATTAGCAGCACGTAAGGTCACGGTGTTAGCAATGGATGCGGTGCCGCGTATTACTCGGGCACAAAAGATGGATGCCCTGAGTTCAATGGCAAATCTCGCTGGGTACCGCGCTGTGATTGAAGCTGCTAATCACTTTGGACGGTTCTTTAACGGGCAGATAACGGCAGCCGGAAAGGTGCCGCCCGCGAAGGTCCTGGTGATTGGTGCTGGTGTCGCTGGACTCGCAGCTATTAGTACTGCTAAGAGCCTAGGTGCAGTTGTCCGTGCTTTTGATACGCGCCTTGTGGTCAAGGAGCAAGTAGAAAGTCTAGGAGCAGAGTTTCTGGAACTTCAATTTGCAGAGGATGGCAGTGGTGAGGGCGGCTACGCCAAGGTCATGAGTGACGAATTTATCAAAGCTGAAATGGAGCTATTTGCTGCTCAGGCTAAAGAGGTTGACATCATCATCACGACAGCGTTAATTCCAGGGAAAAGAGCACCTGTGCTAGTGACGCAGGACATGGTTGAGACTATGAAGGACGGCTCGGTCATTGTTGATCTTGCTGCAGAGCAGGGCGGCAATTGTGCCTGTACTCACCCTGATGAAGTCTACTGTTACAAAGGAGTGACAATTGTAGGTCTGACTGACCTGCCTAGCCGTATGGCTCAACAAGCTAGCCAGCTTTATGGCACCAATATTTGCTATGTGCTTGAAGAAATGGGTGGAGCTAATAGCTTCCATGTCAATCTCGAAGATGAGGTTGTCCGAGGTATGCTAGTAGTCCATGATGGAGAGGTGACTTGGCCTCCACCTAAAAAGGACAAGGAGACAAGGGGACAGGGAGACACGGGGACAAAGAGACACCCAGACAAGGAGACACGGGGACAGGGAGACACGGAGACAAAGAGACACCCAGACAAGGAGAAAGAGCCTTCCCTTGTCTCTCCATCACCCACTTCCCCCCTCATCTCCTCCTCCGCTCTGAGTGCTCCGCAATTGAAGGGTAGGCGTGACCTGTTGTGGCTGCTCCTTGTTGGTTTCGCTCTGCTTGGTATTGGTATCAGTGCGCCTCCTTCGTTTTTGTCTCACTTCACTGTGTTTGTCTTAGCTTGCTTCGTTGGCTGGCAAGTCATTTGGAACGTTAAGCCAGCTCTGCACACGCCGCTGATGAGTGTCACCAATGCGATTAGCGGCATCATTATTATTGGCGGTATGCTCCAAATCTCTGGGGCATCGAATTCACTCACCACCATCCTTGGTGCGATCGCTATCCTGGTCGGGACAATCAACATTTCAGGTGGCTTCCTCGTCACCCAACGTATGCTCAGGATGTTTCAAAAGTAGAAAGAAACTATGTCAAATAACCTACTGACAGTGGCGTATATTGTGGCTAGTGCCTTATTCATTCTCAGCCTGGGGGGATTGTCTGATCAGGAAACGGCTCGCAAAGGCAATATTTACGGGATCATTGGTATGCTTATTGCTTTCGTTGCTACCGCGCTCTCACTAGACGTGAGTGCATACGGTATCTTGCCCTCAGTTGTCATACCAGGAGCGGTTATCGGTGCAAGTGTAGCTTCTCGTGTAGCGATGACTTCCATGCCGGAACTTGTAGCCATTCTACATAGCTTTGTTGGTGTTGCGGCAGTTCTAGTAGGCATTGCCAATTATCTGCAACAGTCACAATCGCTGACCGGAGTTGAGTCCACAATCCACCAGATTGAAATTTTTGTGGGTGTCTTCATTGGTGCTGTGACCTTTACAGGTTCAGTGGTTGCCTTTGGTAAACTACGAGGCATCATCAGCAGCAAACCTCTACTTTTGCCAGCACGTCATTGGCTTAACCTAGGTATGCTTGGGGCTGCAGTGTGGCTCGGTGCCCAGTTTTTAGGGGCAGAAAATATCAATGGACTGCAACCGCTGTTGATGATGTCCGCGATCGCCTCAGTGTTAGGCATTCATCTCGTGATGGGGATTGGTGGTGCGGATATGCCGGTTGTGATCTCAATGCTCAACAGCTACTCTGGATGGGCAGCCGCTGCTGCTGGCTTTATGCTATCAAACGATCTGCTCATCATTACAGGTGCGCTGGTAGGCAGTAGTGGTGCAATCCTCAGCTATATCATGTGCAAGGCAATGAATCGGTCATTCATTAGCGTGATTTTAGGAGGCTTTGGCACAGAGACGGACACAGCAGCTGTTGACGCTGAGGGAACTGTGGGTGAGGTCACCAAAACGACGATTGAGGATACTGCGGAACTCCTGCAAAATGCTAAGAGTGTTGTCATCGTCCCTGGCTACGGTATGGCAGTAGCTCAGGCTCAACATACTGTCTCAGATCTTACCAAACTGCTGCGCGATCGCGGTCTACAGATTCGCTTTGGCATCCATCCGGTAGCTGGTCGAATGCCCGGACACATGAACGTTCTTCTGGCTGAGGCTCGTCTGCCCTACGACATCGTACTAGAAATGGATGAGATTAACGAGGACTTCCCAAAAACTGATGTTGTACTAGTCATTGGTGCTAACGACACTGTCAACCCCAGCGCATTGGAAAACCCAAATAGCCCAATTGCTGGAATGCCAGTGCTGGAGGTTTGGAAGGCTGGCACCGTCGTAGTGATGAAGCGCAGTATGGCTAGTGGCTACGCTGGAGTTGAGAATCCACTCTTTTATAAGGACAATACTCGTATGCTCTTTGGCGATGCTAAGAAAAATGTTGACGAGATTGTTGGAAAACTCACACAACTTAGTCAGGAAAGTTTAGACCTCCGCCAACCGAGAAAAGTGGAATTGTTATTTCAACCCAAGTAGATAATTTCTTATCTTAAGTGCTAAGCTGTCACGCTTTTAATTGACACATTTCTTCGTGAGGGTCGTCCAGAGTCAAGAGTCAAAAAGCCAAAAAACTTTTGACTTTTGACCTTTGACTCTTGAGTGTTTTATGGCAAAAGGCAGCTATGCTGCTATGCTGTAGGGCGAAGCCCTTCCCGAAGGGTGGGCAGAAGGTTTATTAACCTGAGTTCGGGATAAGCTGAAACCCTGATTCCACCGTTACTTACTTTATGACTTTACTAACGTGTTTTCGCAGTTTCAGCCAATCAATGCTGCATAAGTGTCCTTAACCCGAACTGACGTTTTATTACTGATTTGCAGTTTCAATGAGTTTGTTGGAGCGCCCGCTTTCAGCGATCGCTTTGCGCCATTGCCCGCTTGGGGTCCCTCCTCAGCATCGTATAGAGCGCAGTGCCTGTTGGAGAATCGCAACTTTCCATACTAAAAATATTGTTTAAGTATATACATAATTGCTGCAGAAAAGGGTGTGTTTCTTCCATCTGCATCTGGCTTGTGATATCCTTGGGCAAGTAGCTGTATTTCTGTATCTGTTAACCCACTAGTCGCTTGCAACGCTGCATCGATGGCTGCACGTCTCATCTTTCTCAACTTATCAATACCAAGTGCTAGTTTTTGAATTGTGATATTAGCCGCTTTTTGCTTATCTACATCATCTGTTGGCAGAATTTCCCCAAAACCAGAGTACTTAAAGTAATCTGCACATTTTGGATCTAAGGGAGAAATCATCAGTTCCTCATCGAACCAGGCTTGTTTTTTGTGTCCACAATGCACTGGTACACGAGGTTTGTGTTCATCTTCACCTTGGCATGAAGCTATCAGATTAGCGTACTCAAATGTCAAGTGTTTATAAACACTCTTGGGTCTAAAGTGTTCTATATGGCATTGCTTCCTAGCTATGGACATACCACAGTAGCCACAGATGTAACCTTGCTCTTGTAATAGCGACTCGTACACCTCATTTTTGATTGCTTGTGGGAAGGATTTCCAATCAGGTGTCCTTTTCCCCAGTTTCTGCTTCCATTTCGTTAAGCTATCTGGTTCTCTGGTCTTTTGAATATATTTCATCGATTTAGAATTTCCTTGCGTCGGATAAGGACATCTGCTCGTACAAACTCCGGATCGTCTTCTCCAATTTCATCGGCTAAGTTTTGGCGCAATTGTTTGGCGCGATCAAGATGTCCCTGGTCAATTAATCTGAACAAATCACGGAGGTTTTCTTTAATTTCCTGTGGTCTTTCAGATACACCCATCAAATCTTCTAGGATCTGATTACTATCTCTGCCAAACGAATTTTCAGGTTGTTCAGTAACGATACCTTCAGGTGTTGCTTCTAGGAGGTAGATGCTATCAGGTTTGACATGACTCAGTACTTGTGGTGAATGGGTGGTGATGATAAACTGACAATTGGGGAATGTTCTAGTCAAAGCTGGAATAATTTGCCGTTGCCATTTTGGATGCAGGTGCAACTCAATTTCGTCAATGAGAACAACACCGTTCCCTTGGAGTGGATCTGGTAAACCTGGGTTGGCAATTGCCAAGCGCCTTGCTAAATCACCCACCAATGCTAATAAGCATTTTTCACCATCAGATAACTGATTGACGATGAGTTGCTGACCTTGTTTTTTTACAGTCATCCGCAAGGGCGATCGCTCAACCCGTAAGTCGGAAAAATCTGGTTGTAATGATGATATTGCCCCTCTGACCGATTCCAACTGTTTGTCTCGATGATTGGGGTTATCCCGCCGCAATTCATTTTCCAAATCTTCCCGGTTTCTAAACCATTCAAAGAAGCCTTTAAAGTCAATTCTTCCTCCCGTGAGTGCTTGATCATAGGCATTTCTTTGAGTAATTAAATATTCCTCGGAAATCTCCAAAGGCATATCAAGAACAGCACGATTTACTGGGTAGTAAACTGTCAAAGGTATGCTAGCGTTATTATTATTTGCTAACTCACTATTTATTTCATCAACCGCTCTTTGTAAATCTTGTAAAGAGTCTTGGCTTACGTCATCAGCTTCTATCTGGTTGAAATTGTCCAACAACTCTTCCAAAGCTCGTTTCAAGCTTTTGTTACCCGGCTGATTTTGCAGGGGTCGCTGTTTCATCTCTAATAAAGACTTGATTTCTTCCAAGCGCCTTGCTGCACTGCTTTGAGAAGATTGGTCTTCCGCCCGAACTTCACTTAAAGACCAGGTTAATTCCTGTCCTTCGTGCAAACTAATTGTAATTTCAATCTGCGTTTGTTGGTCTTCATTAGTGATATCCTGTTCACTTAAAGAACGCGTCGAAATTAGGGAATCTTGAATTCGCCCTGTCAACTGGGACAAAAGAATTGCAAGACAATCAAGTATCCTTGATTTTCCTACCCCATTGACACCGATAAGTACAGTTGGAGCCATGTCATCGAAATCGAGCGTCAAATCGCCGATTCCACGGAAAGAGTTCATTTTGAGGCGCTTGATTTTCATAAGTTGTAACTCATAAAATGACACGTCTGACTGGCAAGTATCGCGCTGTGTCATTTGTTCTTTGTAACAATAAAGAACAAATGACACTTTTTATAAAAAAACTGTAATGCCTCCATGTATCAGCTTAAGAATTAAGCTGATTTCAGTGGAACAATACCTTTATCAAAAACGCGGTTATCGGTGCCGATCCCACTAATTTCTATTCTATCTGCATAAACCTCATAAGCGGCAAAACTCAACTTTTCTGCTGAATATTCCGTCCATTCGGAACGTCCTACAGGACGAGTTCCCGCACCACCACCACATATTAAATAAGTCGTTCCATTAAGAGAACGAGTGCGTTCATAGTGGTGTTCGTGACCATTTATATAGAGTTGCACACCGTATTTTTGAAACAGTGGAGTAAAGCTTTTAATGAAGGCTGGATTGCTGCCATACACACCTGATGCATAAACTGGATGATGACCAAAGACAACTTTCCAAGGTGCATTAGAGGCGCTTAATTCTTGCTCTAACCATTTTAGCTGTTTTTCCCAATCAGCGTTCGTATTCGTATCTAAAGCAAAAAATTGCACATTATCGCGGCGAAATGTGTAATAGCGATCCTTCATATTAAAGCCGACATACTTCAGTTGCAGTTCACCGTTTGCCGTGCGAATATCATGATTTCCTAGAACAGCCTGAAATTTCACACCTTGCTTTAGTAAAGGCGCATAAGGACGCTCAAACACTGCAGCAATTTTTTCCATTTCGCCATTGGTGTAGATATTATCACCAGCTAAAACAACCAAATCATAAGCATTTTTGCTATGATAATCAGTCATTGCCTTAGCAACAGCGTACTGTCCTTGATCTCCAGTACCAGTATCTGCCACGGAAACAAAACGCCATAACAACTCGTTTTTGGCTGGATTACCGGGTGTTGCGGCTTTTGATGCAGCCATTCCACCATTTTTACCAGCTTGACGAGTAACACAGCCAAGAAATCCTAAACCAATGGCGCTGAGGCTACTGAAAAATAAAAATTGACGGCGTTTCAGCTTCATAAATGACCAAATTCAATAAATAGTAAAGTATAGCCGAAGCAATGAAGTGATAAATTAAGGCTGAGGAGGCTGCACCCCACCAGTGTAAAGACGCTTCAAACAGCGCGTCTCTACAGAACTCTTGTCTTTGATTCGCAGCTGACGGTGAAAGTTCCATGCCCCAAGACAATCAGAATTCACAACCACCATTTTCCCCTGAACCGGAAGACAATCAGCCGCAACCGATGGTTGAGTCAACAGCTCAACCTCCCCGAAAACAATACCAGAGAGTCCAGCCAATTTGGAAGGCTACAATTATCCAAATTCTACGAGGGACAATTGGGCTACTAGAAACAACGGTAGAGAAACTGGAAACAGCACCCCCTCGTGGTTCTGAGGAAACCCCCGGTTTTTTGCAGAAGCTTCAGCTGGGGTGGAGTGCAGCTTTAGGTAAAATTCGCTCTTTGTTACCAACAAATTTATCAAGGAAGTTCTCAGATACGGCTTTAACGGGGATAATTGCTGGAATTGCGGTACTGCTGATTTGGACAACTTCCACTGTTTTCTCAGGTAAGCCTACACAGGTTGCAACTGTTCCGCCTACCGAGGAAACACCTCCAGCAACGATCGCCATTCCGCCAGAACTAGAAGCACCTCCCGCACCTCCCGCAGCCGAACAAACTCCTCCGGCTGTAGCAGAAACTACACCACAACCTGAGGAAACGCCTCCCGCAACGATCGCCATTCCGCCAGAACTAGAAGCACCTCCCGCACCTCCCGCAGCCGAACAAACTCCTCCGGCTGTAGCAGAAACTACACCACAACCTGAGGAAACGCCTCCCGCAACGATCGCCATTCCGCCAGAACTAGAAGCACCTCCCGCACCGGCCGCAGCTGAACAAACTCCTCCGGCTGTAGCAGAAACTACACCACAACCTGAGGAAACCCCTGCGCCGCTGGAGGAAACTCCGCCGCCAGAACCGGAACCAACTCCCACACCAACCTTGGTATTGACGCCAGAGCAAACCTTGATTGCATCTATCGAAAATCAAGTCGCCCAGGTTAGCGATCGCTTTGCCCCTGGTTTGATACAGTCGATTCAAGCTAACTTCCGTTCCAGTAGTCTCGCTGTGACGATTAGCGATTATTGGTATAATATAAAACAGTTACAACAAGAGCAACTCTTGGCTCAGATGCTGCAACGCGCCAAGGAAATGGATTTCACACATTTAGACATTCTCGACTCACAGGGTAGACTGGTAGCAAGAAACCCTGTTGTTGGTACTGAAATGATTATTTTTCAACGGCGAGCCATAAGTTGAAGAAGAACTCACAAGTCACAAGTCAGAAATCAGGATGCAATTAGTTATGAAAAAGGATATCTGTGCAAAAGTCTGAAATTTTCTTTCCCCCTGCAAAGCTCTGGTCTTTATGAGAAGTCTTTAACCGGACTTACAGCAGTTTTCACGTATTTGAACCACACTGTAAGGGCACAGCAATGCTGTGCCCCTACGGCAAATGTGGTCTATTTACCTGAAAATAGCTGTAATATTATCGATCCGCCAGTTTAAAGAATTCATGACATTCGGGAGAGCGAAGTAGCGCTTCTATTCTTTCTTGTTAAAAATCAGAGCGAAAAGCTAATAGTAGAGATGAGCGATGGCACGTAAGCGCAAAGCGCAGGCACTCTCGCCGCGTAGCGTGTCCCTTTGGGACTCAGTGCCCGCCTTTTCTGCGGTGCCGCTAGGCTTACGGCGATCGCGTGATTTCTATTTTCTGCTATAGGATAATTATATAAAAAACATTGACAAAAACCTAGAGATATGCAAAAGACAGCGAAATCCGAGGAATCCTTGGATAAGTTTTTAGTTTGTGGGCTAGGTGGTTTAGGTCAGCATTGTGTTGTTGCTCTCAAGAAGTTTGAGGTCAGCGTCATTGCTATTGACAAAATTCAACCTCAAGATTGGGAGATTCCTAACCTTCCAGATTTGTGGGATGACTTAGTGATTGGTGACTGTCGCCAAATCAGTATTTTACAACAAGCCAAAATACAGCAGTGTCGAGCTGCAATCATCGTCACGAGTAATGAGCAAGTCAATGCAGAAACAGCTTTAGTCGTCAGGAAACTTAATCCCCAAACCCGCCTGGTTGTTCGTTCATCTAAACAAAATCTCAATGAATTATTGAGCGAACATCTGGGAAATTTTGTTGCCTTTGAACCAACTCAACTCCCTGCTTCTAGCTTCGCCCTTGCCGCTCTTGGTACAGAAATACTAGGATTTTTCAACATAGAAGGAGAGTGGCTACGAGTGGTAAAGCGCGTTTTGTTCCCAGGCGATCGCTGGTGTTATGGTCGTCTGCTACACGAATTGAATACTCACACTCGCAAGATTCTCTATATTAGTTCTGATGGTGCTAGTTTATGCGAATCTTTCCATGAATGGGAGCCTGATACACGTATAAAGCCAGGAGACACGATTGTTTATATCGAAGCAACCAAGCCATCTGCTCCTGCTTCAGAGAAATTTGCCAAGAATATCTTACGAAATCCTTGGCACTTCTTAAGAAGACTCAAGCGTTTTAATTGGTTAAATTTTAAGCAGCAAATCGCTGAATTTTGGCGAAAAAGTGATGAAAATCAACTCCAACAAGTATGGATTGCCTGCTTAATCACAGTAGGCTTTTTAGTGCTAGTGGGAACTGTTTTGTATCAGTTGAACGACCCCAACATAAGTTTGGCAGACTCCTTTTTCATTTCAGTTATGCTGCTTCTAGGCGGATTTAGTGACTTTTTTGGTGGTTTCGATTTTGAATTTCCTGTTTCTCTTTGGTTGCGGTTCATTAGCCTAGGAATAACAATTGCTGGTACGATTTTAGTCGGGATACTCTATAGCTTTCTTACGGAAAGACTTCTAAGCGCTAGATTTCAGTTAAGCAAACGGCGTCCACCCATTCCTCAAAAAGACCATGTGGTAGTCGTTGGACTCGGTCGAGTTGGGCAGCGAGTCGTAGCTTTGTTGCAAGAATACAAGCAGCCCCTCGTTGGCATTACATTAAATACAGATTTTGACACGACGATTTTACCCGAGATGCCACTGATTGCTGGTTCCTTAAAAGAGTCTCTTGCTAAGGCAAATCTCAACACAGCAAAAAGCGTCGTTGTCGTCACCGATGAGGAAATGCTGAATTTGGAAATCGGCTTGATGGCGTATGATGCTAATCCAAACAGCCATTTGGTTATCCGCACCACTGGTCAAGGTTTAAGTGAAAATTTAGCGAGACTACTACCCAGTGCTCAAGTGCTATCTGCCTACGCCGTAGCAGCCGAAGCATTTACTGGAGCAGCATTTGGGGAAGAAATTATTCACCTGTTCCGCGTTAATCAAAAAACTATATTAGTTACAGAATATCAAATTGAGGCTAATGATACTCTTAATGGGTTAATGCTATCTGAAATTGCTTACGGCTATGGAGTTGTGCCAATTCTCTATATAAAAGAACAAGAACCTCCTAAGTTGATGCCTTCTGAGGATATACGTTTAAGTGTAGGCGATGCTCCCAAAGGGAGCCGCCCTTTGGGCGATCGCATGGTGGTTCTGGCAACGACCAATGGTCTTCGCCGCATCGAGCAAGGAACAAAGAACTTTATGCCAAAAACCTGGCAAGTACACGTTGAAAGAGCCTTAACAGCAGAAGCAGTGTTTGAGGGAGCTAATGCCATCACCCGAATTTCTGGATGTAGTTTGACTATGGCTAGAAACTTTATGAACAACTTACCGGGAACATTGCATTCACCACTTTACAAACATCAAGCTCAGCGTCTGATCAGAGAACTCAGCAAATCTCAAGTGATTGCCCGCTTGGTTCCAATGACTGCTCAACAAGGCACAGATAGCATCTAAGTTGCCAACAAAAATCTTGGATTGGTTGGTTGCGATCGCCCGATGGTAAAAATCGTACCTTGCAAGTTGCGTTCTTCGATGGCGATCGCTTGTACCCCATTTACTTGGCGGCGTTTACGGCGGTTGATGCTGAATCTGGTTGATTGTCGCACAGATGGCGATCGCTCTCACTAACATTGGGGTTATTCTTCAAATAATCACGTATCCAGTTGCAACTCTAGACCGTCATGTACGGGAAAAGTTAGCAACTGTTAAAAAAGAACCAGAAGTAGCAGAAGCGATGTTAAATCGGTTTAACAGGGCAATGTCCGATTTAGCAGCGATGGCGCAAGCGCCCACCGTAGGTGATCGCAGATTATTTAAAGGAGTAGTATTTTAGTGGCGCATGGTCAGAAAAAAACCGAATCGAAAAATGGTAACGGAGCGAAATTAAATTTTGAACAAACCCTGTGGGCAGCTGCCTTACCTTGCGGCTCAGTATCGTCGTGAAGCTACAATGGCGCAAACAAAAGGCACTTCTTGCTGTTTATAGAAAAATAAAATTTTCTAAATTTTGATTGAGGAAATGTTTCTGGTTCATTAAATAACACTATTCTTATAGTACCTATTGAAGGCTATTATTTTACAGTAGGGCAAGCAGGCAATCCGAAGGTATCTTTAACAGAAATTTGATACAAAAAATAGGTGAATGCATTTATGCCTGGGCTTAAACGTAGGTTAGCAGTGGTTATCGGGATTAATCAATACTTTAATGGCATTCCGGCGCTTAAGACTGCTGTCAATGACGCAAGCAAACTTGCCCACATTTTAGAAACTAAATACCAATACCAAGTCCTGCTGTTGTTAGACAATGGAGCAAATTACAAAAATCTTAATCACCTATTTACTGCTTTTGAACAACAGATGTTGCCATTAGCAGATGGCAGTAAAATTCAAATTCAACCAAATGATAGTATTATTTTTTACTTTGCTGGACATGGCATTGCTTTAGATGCACTAGATAACGCTGATGGTCCATCTGGTTTCCTCATCCCCCAAGATGCAAGGCTTGATCTTGAAGGTAGCTTAGTGTCGATGCAGCAACTGCACGATGCCCTACTGAAACTGCCATGCCGTCATCTGTTGGTGATCCTTGATTGCTGCTTTGCTGGGGCATTCCGTTGGGCAGGAAATCGAGATGTGGTGCGATCGCAGAAAATGTATCGGGAACGCTATGAGCGCTTTATCTCTGGTTGTGCCCAACAAGTCATTACCTCTGCCGCCGATGACGAAAAAGCAGCCGATTCTCTGTTTCGTTTTGGACAGCGCAGCGAGTATGAGGGACACTCTCCCTTTGCCGAATTGCTCTTGAAGGGACTCTCTGGAGAAGCCGATTACAGCCGTGACGGTGCGATCACAGCTACAGAATTATACGTCTACATCCACGGCGAGTTGGGCAAGACAAGTGCCAAACAAACTCCAGGTTTTTGCCAACTCAAACGCCATGACAAGGGGGAGTATATCTTTGCTATCCCCGGTTTTAAGGCAAATAAATTGGAGGAAGCCCCCAAACTCGACGAAAAAGCGAATCCCTACAAAGGGTTAGAGTCATTTGAAGAAAAAGACAGCGACAAGTTCTTCGGCAGAAAAGCGTTAATCGAAACGCTGCAAGAGTTCGTGGCTAACCATCCGTTGACGGTGGTACTAGGGGCTTCTGGTTCGGGGAAATCCAGTTTAGTCAAAGCCGGATTAATTCCACAGTTGAAGAAACAGCGGGAGCAATGGCGCGTTTTAGATCCCATCCGTCCAGGAGAGTCTCCCTTCCGGGCTTTGAACCATGCGCTGGAACGAGAAAACTTACCTGTTTTTGGGATTCCCAACAAGCCAACTGATGACCTGAGTTTAGAGGACGCAAGCAAACAGGGCAACAGTAGCGACAATACCTTGTGGTACGAACAAGGCTTGCAAAACCTGTCTTCCAACTTGGTGGCTTGGAGAAAACTTTATCCCAACTCAAAGCTGCTGCTGGTAATTGACCAATCTGAAGAATTAGTCACCCTCAGCCGGGATGAAGTTGAGCGGGAAATGTTTCTCAAGGGGTTGGCAAGGGCGCTTAAAGCTTTTCCCGATTGGTTACGGATTGTGCTGACGCTGCGAAGTGACTTTGAACCCCAATTTCGGGAAACTGCTTTAGAACCTTATTGGAGTGGGGCGCGATTTCTTGTACCAGCGATGACGCGGGAGGAATTACGCCAAGCTATTATGGAACCTGCTACCGCCAAGGTGATGTATTTCGAGCCGCCAAAGCTGGTAGATCAGTTGATTGATGAAGTGGTGCAGATGCCAGGAGCGCTGCCCCTACTCTCTTTTACCTTAAGTGAGCTTTATCTCAAGTACATCAAGAGTGTCAGACAAGGCAAACGGAATAATCGGGCGATTACCCAGGAAGATTATGAACAACTGGGGGGAGTGGCGCGAAGTCTCACCCAAAGAGCGGACTGTGAATATGAGGAGTTAGTCAAACTTGACCCGGCATACGAGCAAACAGTACGCCATGTAATGCTGCGGATGGTGGCACTCAGTGGCAGTGAACTAGCTCGTAGGCAGGTGGATTTATCGGAACTGGAGTATCCAGAACCCAAAAATGAGCGGGTGAAGTTGGTAATTGAGCGCTTTGCCAGTGCCCGTCTGCTGGTGAAAGGACGAGATATTGAAGGGAATCTTTACGTGGAACCAGCTCATGATGCCTTAGTGCGGGGATGGCAAAAGCTGCGAACGTGGAAAGATCGAGAATTGGCTTCTCTTTTACTGCAACGAGAGCTAACAGCGATCGCGAATAAATGGACAACTAGCAGGCAGGATAAACAAGCTGTTGGTCTGCTTTGGGATGACGATCCCCGTTTACCATTAGTAAAGCAAGTATTCGAGTCCACGGATAACTGGTTGAATTGTATAGAGTTAGAATTTTTCCACAGCAGCATCCAGAGGAAACGCAAAAACCTCCGCCGTTTAGTTGGCTCTGTTGCTGGAGTTATCTTGGGCTTAACCGGACTAAGTATTTATGCTTTTGCCCGTACTGTAGAGGCTCAGTTTCAAACCCTTGATGCTCTGAGTGCTTCCTCACAAGCGTACTTGGCGTTAAATCAGGAGTTAGATGCACTGGTAGAAAGCACCAAGGCAGGGAAGCTACTAAAAAACTCTTTAGCAGGAGAAATATTGAAGTACTTTCCCTGGATCAAAGCTGATACTAAGATGCGAGTTTTGATGGCGCTGCGTCAAGCAGTTTATGAAATTCACGAGAGCAATCGCCTGAATGGTCATACTAATTGGGTATCAAGTGTTAGTTTTAGTCCTGATGGTCAAATGCTAGCTACTGTTAGTGAGGATAATACTATCAAACTCTGGAAGCGTGACGGTAAAGAAATTAAGTCTTGGCAAGGACATAACTTGCCTGCGTTAAGTGTGAGTTTTAGTCCTGATGGCAAAACGCTAGTTTCCGGCAGTAAAGATAAAACTGTTAAAATTTGGAAATTAGACGGAAAACTGGCCCCCCTTACGCTTCAGGGACATAAAGATGGGGTCAATACGGTCAGGTTCAGCCCCGATGGGAAAATGCTAGTTTCCGCTAGTAGGGACAAAACTGTCAAGCTTTGGAGTAAAGATGGAAAGCCGATCGCAACCATGTTTGGGCATACCAACGCAGTTAACGCTGTTAGTTTCAGCCCGAATGGTAGCACCATCGCCTCCGCCAGTGTAGACAAAACTGTCAAGCTTTGGAACCGAGATGGAAGGTTACTGCGATCGCTCACTGGGCATAACAGTAATGTCATTGATGTAAACTTTAGTCGTGATGGAAAAATAGCTTCTGCTAGCGAGAATGGCATCGTCAGGCTTTGGAACCATGATGGCGCGTTGCTACGACAGTTTCCGCAACAGGGTGGGGCGGTAACAGGAGTAGATTTTAGCCCCGATGGGAAAATGATTGCTACTGCTTGTGAAGATAAAACTGTAAAGTTATGGAGATTGGATGGCACGCTTGTCCAAACTTTTCGCGGACATGCACAGCCGTTGACAGAAGTGCGTTTTAGCCCTGACGGTAGAGCGATCGCATCTACAAGTAGAGACAATACCGTTAAATTGTGGAGTGTTAAGGCTAAGTTACCATTCATCTTGGGAAGACATAACAGTTTTATCAATTATGTCAGGTACAGTCCTGATAGTAATACCATTACTTCAGTTAGCCGGGATACTGTGAAAGTGTGGAGTTTAGACGGTAGGTTACGGCAAATACAAGAAAAAAATGGTCAAATCTTCAAAGTCAGCTTTAGCCCTCAAGGTAATACTCTTGCCTTGGCAAGTTCAGATAAAACTGTTAAACTCTGGAATTTAAGTGGTAAGCTACAGCAAATCAAAGGACATCAAGATCAAGTTTATAGTGTAACCTACAGTCCAGATGGTCAGATAATTGCCTCTGGTAGTAAAGACAAAACTATCAAACTGTGGGATAAAAATGGTAAATTACTCAACACTCTTAAAGGTCATCAAGATAATATTATAGCCTTAAGTTTTAGTCCAGATGGTCAGATAATTGCCTCTGCTAGTAAGGACAAAAATATCAAACTGTGGGATAAAAATGGTAAATTACTCAACACTCTTAAAGGTCATTTAGGCAGTGTTATGAGCGTAAGTTTCAGCCCAGATGGACAAACCATTGCCTCCGCCAGTAGTGATGGAACAGTTAAACTTTGGCAGCGTGATGGTACACTTATTACCACTCTACCCAGCCATAGCGGCTGGGTTCTTGATGTTACTTTTAGTCCAGATGGACAAACTATTGCCTCTGCCAGTGAGGATAAGACAATCAAGTTCTGGAGCAAAGACGGTGCGCTACTTGGAAACATTCAAGGCAGTGATGCGATTTCGAGTGTCAGTTTTAGCCCTGACGGTAAAAAGATTGCCTCAGGTAGTTATGACAAGAATTTGACTTTGTGGAATTTGGATTTAGAAGATTTACTGATAGATAGTTGCTATTGGCTAAATGATTATTTAAAAACTAACTATCATGTAAATGCACAGAATAGACACCTTTGTAAATCTACAATCCCTGTGAAGACATCAAATGTAAATTCTCTACATTAGATGTCGTTTTGAAAGAGGGTTGTAAAAACTTTATTTATTACGTGTAGAGCAAATTTTTCTTAGATCAACTAACTTCAGTTTTCAAGGGAGCATAAACATGGAAACTTTACGATTAGGCTCATCATATCATATGATGATGGAACTGCACAGCTTATTACAGGAGCTAAATTTGAATCCTGGTTCAGAATATGAGGTATTCAACGAACAAATGGAAGCCGCTGTGAAGGAGTTTCAACAGCAACAGAACATTACTGTAGACGGGATTGTTGGTCCACAGACTTGGGAAAAGCTAATTGAAGCCATTTCATTTCTAGATAAGAATGAGTTAAAAATTACTGCGACAGAGAATGCTGAAGTTTACTTTAACCGAGGAGTAATTTTTACTAATAACTACGATTACTACAAAGCTTTAGGTAATTTTAGCCGAGCAATTCAACTAGACCCTAACTTTGTAGCAGCATATTACGAGAGAGGACTTCTGTATACATACGTATTTTTTGAAAGGCAAAAAGCAATAGAAGATTTTACTCAAGCAATTCAGTGTGATTCTAATTTTGCTGCGGCTTACTTAGAACGAGGAGCTCTTCGTTATCAAGAAGAAGACAAGCAGGGAGCAATTGATGACTGGACTGAGGTAATTCGCATTGCTCCAAACAATAGTGAAGCTTACTACTGCCGAGGCATTACCCGTGAAGAATTGGGAGATAGCCAAGGAGCAATAGAAGATTATATCCAAGTTTTTCAGGTTTGCAGAGGAGTTTGCGAAGACGATGTTAAGGAGGTAATCCAAGAAGATTTGCAGCCTACTGAACTTGAATCCGACCTTGCCCTTGTTTACTATCGAGGAGTTGCCAGGTACTATGGAGAAAACTCTAAGTATAGAGAAGATTACTCAATACTGCTAAGTGAATTGTTCTCAGAAATTCCTTCTAGTACTGATAATTTGTCACTAGCAATTGAGCTAGATTCTAGTTTTGCCCCAGCTTACTACTACCGAGGTCGTGTTCAAAATTCGGCTGGTGATTTTACTCAAGCAGCTGATGATTTTACTCAAGCAATTGAGCTTAATCCAGAATTTGCCTGTGCTTACTATTACCGAGGGTTGGTGCAGATTAACGAGAACCAGCAAGGAGCAATAGAAGATTTTACTCAAGCAATTGAGCTTAACCCAGATTTCGCTTTGGCTTACTATCAACGAGGACTTCTTTACTCAAAACTTGGAAACGAGCTTGAAGCGATTGAAGACTACAAGCAATATTTGCGTCTTGATCCAGAAATAACTGAGGCTAAATTATATCAGGTAGCGTCTTACCTAAAACAAAAAGTTACTGAGAATTATCTGCAAACACTGCAAAGTTCTCCTCAAGATGCTGATGCTTATATAAAACGCGGTAGGTTGCGCTTCTGGTTAAGTGACAAAGAAGGCGCTAAAGCTGATTTTACTCAAGCAATTGATATTAGTCCAGATTATACCGTGTCATACTATGACCGAGGTATGCTTAATTGCCAAAGTATGTTTACTATTGATTTTCAGGAAGAGGAAGCGAGACAAGATTTTCAATCATGCATCGAATACAATCCTAATTTTGCTCAAGCATACTTCTGTTTAGGTTATGTCCGTTATTATCAAGAGACTTGGGGGGATGAAGAAAAGGATGCAAAAAATTTAGATCCATTAGATCCAGATGTATTTGCCGCTGTCAGCGAATATTTTACTCAGGCAATCAATAAAAATCCTAACTTTACTGATGCATACTATTTCCGAGGATGTTTGCGTATTAGGGATTTTGACGAACAGGATTTCCCTCAGGAAGCAATTGAGGATTTTCAATCCTGCATTCGCATCAACCCCTATTTCTATACCTCTACTTTTTATGTAGGAGACTTTGAAAAATATCTTTACCTTGATGAACATAATCAAAAAGCTATTGCAGAACTAACTGAGGTGATTCGCAGTAATCCTGAAGATGCAAATGCTTACTTAGAGCGGGGTATTACTCATTACAAATCTGGTGAACAGCAGGCGGCGATCGCCGATCTTACAGATGCAATTCGCATCAAAGCTGATGATGCAGATGCTTACTATTGTCGTGGGTTAGCTCATTACATACAGAAAGATTATACCAGCGCTATTGAAGATTTTACTCAAGCAATAGCAATTGATCCCTTGTTTGCCGATTTATACGCTCTACGAGGGATTGCATATTATGACTCCGGCAATTTACAACAAGCAATTACCAATTGCAATCAGGCAATTTGGCTTGCTCCTGTTTATGCCAATGCCCATTTTATTAAAGCTTGTTGCCACAATGATCTTGGGCAAAAGGCAGTGGCTCAAAAAGGTTTCAGAACGGCGGTTGATCTGTGGCCTATTCCCTCATTATTTAGTGAGCAAACGGGCGGCGGAAGTTACCAAACCACACCTTCCACCATTAGACAAACAGATACTCGACAACAGATCGCGCAGAGCACAGGAGGGGGTAGGTAAGTCGGCGTGAAAAAACCAAACTATGTGAAGTGCTGTAGACGGCGGCTTAACAACTGTAAACACGAGATTAAAAAATCGGCGATCGCTTCGTTACTCGGTGACACGCCCGCACACTCCGCTATCATCCGACGATTGATAAACTAAATATCGAACTTTGGAGGCGATCGCCTCCAAAGAACTTATGAATCGGTATAGCAAAATTAGAAATAAACTACACTATTTTGATAGACTATTAATATTTATTAAAAATAATTATTTTATTGTATAATAATATACCCCTATTTTATCACTCTCCGAAAACAAAAATCGAAGGCAACTTTTAAAACTCTGATTGGATTAGGTTTGTGGCAATATTTTCTAATATGATCGATACAATCATTGCTTTAAACTAAAACTCTTGCCTGGTAAGGGTTACATCTTTTTATCTACGGAGAGTGACAGAAGAGGGGTATTTGGTTATATATACTTTTAAGGTCAAATTGAAACTATTAACTTGTGTTGAAACTAAAGCCTATACAATATTATTTTTTGTCATCGCTATTGCTCTTGCCATCACTATTATTTTTGTCATCAATGGATGTATGCAATGCGTTATCATCTCTATTACCAGTAAAAGCACGTTCAGCCCGACTTACAATATCTCTAGCAAATCTTTCACTAAAACCAATAAGAAATGCTACCGAATAATAAAAATACTGTTTTTTTCCAGGTATACTTTCATCAACTTTTATGGGAAGCGTATTAGAGCTAATAAGGGTAACTAACAAAATTCCGAATGATGCGCCTATGATAGGTTTAAATGCACCGATAATTATAGGTAGAGATGCATCTTCATACTTCTCGGAGTCATACTCTTTAATTCTAGTAAGAATACTTATTAAACTGCCTAATGCGCCTGCTGAACCTGCAAGAATTATTATAGCAATGTTTTCTTTATAATCATTAAAATCATTATAATTACTTAATGGGTCTTTATCTTGCTTCTTATTGTCATTGGCGGTGCTATCAGTTGTATACTTAGTCAAATTATAAGTGTTAGCCGAATTACTAGGGGCTTTATTCTCATTGCTTGAATTATTAATTTCTTTGTCAATGATACTTTGTTTAAAGTAGGTAATTTTTGATATAAAATCAATATTTATAACTGTAATTATTGGTAAAATAATATATATGGGAAGGGCTATAATTAAACCAGTAATTACTTTTATCGGTGTGGAAGTGGCATGGATAAAATATTTATAAATATTCCAGAGATTTCCTAATATAAAGTTTTTTTCTCGCCGTACTTTATATTCAATATTACGTCTTATTTTTCTAGAAATAACTAATTTTGGTTTAGAATGAGAAACAAGAATAATCGCACTATGTACGAGTTGCATCATATCTGATAACCGCTTTTCACTTTCTGCAATATATTTTTCTCGCTCTTGTGTAAATAAACCTCCTAAAAACACTTGTAGTTTATTACGTTTTCTCATTTTTAATCTTAATTCTTTAAGTTCTTCTAATAAATTAATTAACTTACCAATTTCTATCTCAACTTCATTACTTAGAGCAGCATCTTTTTGTAAAGTAATTAGCTCGTTGCTTATTTGTTCTTCTTGACTTGACTTATGAGAATCTACAAAATGTGTATTTTTGTGGTTATCTGGCATAAATTTAACCCTTCAAGTCTTTACTGAGGCAGGACTTACGCAACTGGTACAAATATCGGGCAGAGGGCAGCCCTGACAAGCGACAATTTAAATCAAACCAAGCACATAAGAATACTTGGGCGTTTTAGTTGCTGCATTAAATAATTAGAAAGCGATTTATTTCTTTTTTTAGCAGACTACACTGGACAAACTCTGTTTCCATCTTATTAAGCCAGTTATTCTCTGACTCAAGTACCATCTTTTTCAAATACTCAAGGCGGGGATTAAAATTTCGGTAAAACTGATATTGAGACATAAATAACCTTCTTTCAACAAAAATCACAGTTGTGAGAAAAGCAAAAGTAAGAGAAGAAAATCCCTACTTTTGCTTCTTTGCCGTTTATTTCTGCTGTGCGAAAGCTGCAATCAAAGCTTTTAAGCCTTCTGGGTGGTTGAAATAGGTCAAGTGGTCGCAAGCCACTTCTTGAATTTCAGGAGGAAGTGACCGTCCATCTGTGACATTCCTGATACTTTGTACAGTGACAGCGATATCATTTGGCTGTCCAAAGAAAGGTAAAGCAACAACTTTTCCAAATAAGTTTTGCATGAGTCGTTCTAGCAAACTAGATTTTTCTCCTTGTTGCTGCACGGCTGCAGGAATAATCGATGTGTTACCAGCAATAATCGAGTAGGGAATACCAGGGTCATCACTCTGTGCTAAAGTCTTAAGAAAATCAGAGTTGGGCTTCATCTGGTCTAGCGTTACATCAACAGCCTCTATTGCACTGATTAAACTCCCCAGCACTTTCACGGGCCAAGCGACTGTAGAGAGGCTATTAAGTCCAATACCTAGAGCCAAAGTTGCCCAATCTTGAACAGTGGGCCAAGGAGAACCACCATTTGGCGTACCTAACATAATGAGGTGTTGGACAACTTGGTTTCCTCCTTCTCGCTCAATAAACCAACGGGAAACTAGCCCTCCCATTGAGTGAGCTACAATATGCAAGACTTTGCCGTGGTTAGCTCCCAAACCCAATGCTGCGAGTCGTTTTTTCAAATTCCGAGCATTTTCTTCAATTGAAGTGTTAATGTTTTCGTAGTCAAAGGTCAGGACTAGGTCGTAGAACTGGCTGATGGAACGTTTTTGTCCATCCACTCCAATTGTGGGTTGATGGATGCTAGAAACTAAACTTTCAGTATCGCCAGTAATCCCGTGGACATAGACGACAATTCGCTTTGCTTGCGCCACCAGCTGTTTAACTTGTGCCTGATCAGCCTCGTATTTTACTGATTGGTCATCACCAACAGAAGCCACCGCAAGCATGGGATACTGATATTCCAACCCCAACTTCTCGCTGATCACTTTCTGAAATAGAATGCGAATAGCCCCTTGCAAGCTGCGACGACCTTCACTCACGGGTGCTGGCAATCTTTGTAACTCAATTTCAGTCTTACCCTCTTGATTTGTTTTCCCTCGACCTAAAGGCAGGAAAAACTCACCGTTGTAGCCAACAGGCAAAAGGTGTTCATCTTTACCTAAGGTTGTGTCAACCAACAACTTTAAGGGCGTATCTGGAGTCACGACTGTATAGTCTTGCACATTGTTAAGTTCCACCACGCTTAATCCTGGGTCTGTGCCTCGGCTGCTAGTAAATTGAAAGGCTTGGGTCACTTCAGGATTTTCTCGTAAGATAGGTGGTAAAATTTTATTCCCCAAGTCCCGACTTGTCTGTGGTATTGTCGTTAAACGAACGTTAGCTTGTAAGCTGGGATGCGGCTGCAATCTGACACCAGTCCCTAATTCCTTCTGTTCTGTGGGAGAAACTGAAGTAGCTTCCAATGGGCGAACAGTGATGATTGTGACTTCCTCAGCGTACCAATCATCAAACCTGCCGTTACTCTTAGGTTTGATATCACGGTGTTGAACCCGATTCATCAAACGATCCAACGTACCTTCATTCGGGGACGCCAAATCTCTTTTTGTGGGTCGAGGAACGTCAAGTGCTTCCTGGGTAAGTAACCGAGCATCAAACTCGGCAGTGCTTACAATTAATTTAATAATGTCTTTGTACTCGGTAATTCCTTGTTCCCATAACTCATCTGGCACTTCCAGTTGCAGATAGTGCCCATCTAAAGCCCAAGCTTCTTCCCCTGGCTCTAGTTTTATACTACCTGCTTCAAAAAACGGAGCGCTGACAGCGTAAAGGTCTGTAAGATTGACCAAAGCACAGTGAAGTGGCTTTTTACTATTGTTAGTTAGTTTGAGCCGAAAAGCCGGAGGTTGCCACTCATCGTCGCTGTAGTTGTACTCCAAACGCATCTGCTTAGATTGAGAGATGTCTTTATCTTCAAACAAAAGTTGCATCTGGATATAACCCGGTTGAATCTGGCTGGTCGCAGGGCTTGAGAGTTCAGCAATAGTCGTCCAACGGGCTATATGTTCTAAGCGTTGAATTGCTTTTTTTGCATTCTCTGGTGTGTAACCATCAATCTGTGCCACCAACGGTCGGTCATCTGCGGGTCGAGCAATCAAATACTGCTCATGACGGCACAATAGGCGAAACTGTGCTTGAGTGAGTTCCTGTTCTTCACGCACATAAGCAGAAGGTTGGTTTCCAAAACCGACTGTTTGCAATGCTTGGCGTGCTAAGTTGACACCTGCTTCATCTCCGTCAAAGTAAATTCCCAAAGGTGGCAATGGTAAGCTAGTGACAACGGCTTTGAAGGTGCGTTCAGAAGTCAAGTTTTCCACACCGCTGATATTGATCTTACTGAGCGATGGCAGTACTTGTGTGACTTCAGCTTCACCAATGGACTGAGACGGGTTGTGCAAGTCCTCAGTGTTGCTGTCTATTGGGAACAGCGCCAGTAAAGTTTTTTCACCACTAGAAGCAATTTTTATTCCGTGGATAGCACCAGCATCAATGACCCAGCCATTGTTCTTGTCATGGCTTACAGTGAAGTAGGGGGTACGTTCTGCGATCGCACCATCAAGGAAAAATCCGTTTTCATCCTCACCATGAGTCACTTCAAACTGAGGGGACTGAGTTGTGACCTTGCTGCGGACTAAGGCATTGGCTTGCTTAAACAAGTTCCGATAAGTCAGCTTTCCATTATTTCGCAATGTTTCTAGCAAAAAATAGGAAAAAGCTCCCCGTTGTTTGCCGTTTCCATTGTATTCCTTGGCTTCCTCACTATCTCGGCAAGCCCCAAAGAGAATATGACGACCTTTGGGTATGTTCCAACCAGTGGGAGATTCTTCAAGACTACGAGAAGCAGATAGTTGTTCTAAATCTTCAAGTGAAAAAATAAAACTATCTAGTGGTCGCTCACGTTTATCTGTAGGAACACGGCGTATCCCCGTTTCTTGTAGCGGGTTTTTTGTACCAGAACCAGAATGACAGCAATCCAGGATAATAGTAATATTGGGGTCTTTTGCTGCAACTTCAGCAATTAATTTCGCCAATTCTTTATCTGCTAAATCCCAACCTCCTGCATGGCGGCTGTCATAACAGACCAAAGTTTCATCGAGTCTGTCTGGTTCTAAGTGCCAAAATTCCTGTGGTGCTTGTTCTTGAGAACCATGACCGCTGTAATAGAAGAGAACGATATCGTTACTCTGTGCCTGACATAGATGCTCCCGAAACCCATCAATAATTGCCTGACGAGTAGCATCTTGGTTTAAGAGTGTGCGTATATGAAGCTGATATCCATCAGTAGCAACCCGTCCTTCCAGATATTCTTTTATAGCTACGATGTCATTAACGCAGCCATTTAAGGGAGAGACTGGGCTGAGGTATTTGTCAATGCCAATCAGCAGCGCGTATATGTTACGAGTCATGACGATATAACCTTGATTACTGCTGGCTCTTGTAAGAAGATCTATCAGGCAATGTCTTTGGTAAGTAGCAATCAATACCTATTAATAAGACGAAAAAGTTGGAGGTATTTGCACGTGGTTGAATTAGCTCACGCTATATATGCTGAGACATTCTGGAATGATCTCCAAGCAAGGTCAGTTGAGAGAACTTTACTATTTAATAGGTGAAACACAAGTTGACTTATGCAGAAAGCTGACAGCCCTAGAGCAGAGCGCAATACGCTTACAGGCTTAAATCGCATCGCCCGTCTACGGAGGGGTTTCCACTAGCTCAACACAGCTAGCTGCTTTTCCTTAATTTGTCACAATCGGGCTACAGTAAAATTGGGTTTCGCGACGGAAATAATACTACCGCTAGTGCTGCCATAAGTGCTATCAATACCGCCATCTAGACCTCCCTTCGGGTACTCCCGCCACACGCGGAGCGTTGGCGGTGATGGGGAATTGCGGGGCAATGGAAGGGACTCGATGTCCCTTCCATTGCCAGATCAACTATCTTGAGTACGCCTAATTTTCTTTTTAAGACTACGGATAAATTCACGAATCACCTCTGTCTGAGTTCTACTTTCTTGTTCGCAGTAAGCTTTAAGGATTTCTAGTTCTTGCTCTGGAAGTCTAATATCTATGCGAGTAGTCATGCTAGGTACGGAAAAATGCTGTACAATAGTTATATGCTACTCACTTACCAGTACAAACTTAAACCCACGCCAGAACAGGTTGTCACTCTTGAAACCTGGGGTGAGTTGCTGCGTCGTCACTACAACTATGCACTAGGGCAAAGACTGGATTGGTTAAGTCGGACAAGGTCACAGATTGACCGTTGTAGTTTAGTTTGTGAACCAATTGGTGAGATTCCAGACAAGACTGACTATTACACACAAGCATCAGATCTCAAGCAAACTAAAGAACTGTTTCCCGACTACAAAAATATTTACGCTGACTGCCAACAACAGAACTTGATGAGGTTGGACTCATGCTGGAAGCGTTGGTTAATCCCTGACAAAAACGGTAAGAGGGGAGGACGCCCGCGTTTTAAGAAGCGCGGTGATATCTGTTCTTTTACGTTTCCGCGTGTTAATTCTCCAAAGGCAGGCGCACACCTAACAGGCAAGACTCTCAAGCTGTCTAAGATTGGTGAGATTGAAGTTATTCTGCACCGTCCAATTCCAGATGGATTTGAGATTAAGCAAGCAACGATTTTACGCAAAGCTGACGGATGGTATGTAAGTTTCTCCTTGGAAGATAAAACCGTACCCTATGAAGTACCAATTGATGAAATCAAAACAGCTACTGGCATAGATGTTGGTTTAGAGAAGTTTTTAACAACTGCTGATGGACAAAGCATTGAAGTACCACAGTATTATCGGAAAGCGCAAGCAACTTTAGCTCGAAGAGCTAGCAAGCTTGCACGTAAAACTAAAGGGTCTAAGAACTACCAAAAGCAAGCAAACAAGGTTGCCAGACTTCATTTGCACGTTGCCAGACAAAGAAAAGAGTTTCATTATCAAGTCGCACATTGGTTAGCTAACTCCTATGACTTAATCATTTTTGAAAACCTGAACATTAAGGGCTTGGCTAGAACACGACTAGCTAAGTCGATACTAGATGTTGCCTGGGGTGCATTCCTTCAAATCATGCAAGCAGTGGCGGTAAAACGCGGTAAGCATACACGAGGAGTTGACCCCAGAGGGACAAGTATCAATTGTTCCGGATGTGGCGAAAGAGTTGAGAAAACCCTTGCGGTTCGTGTTCATAGTTGTTCTTGTGGGTTGGTCATTGACCGCGATTGGAACAGCGCACTGAATTTGAGGCAGCGCGGTCTTGGGGTTTCACGCCAGGTGCTTCAAGCGGGGGAACCCCGCCAACGCACTGGCTCCCCAAGTGGAGCGACTCGAGTGTTAAAACATGGGTCGGTTGGACTACCGATTCCTGGCTGTGGAGGATACTTGGATGCAAGTCCTGTGAAGCAGCAAGTCTCATTTGTGAACTTGAGATGCTCCCGCTACATTGCTTGCAATTAGCGGGAGAGTTGTCACTAGTAACACCGCTATGACCACCAGTACCACTGCGAGTGCCACCATCAGCGCCGTTAGTGATACTAATCCATGATTCGCAACAGGCAAAAGAAAAACTTCATTTTCGTTTACATGAAAAATCAGGACACGACTGGTAACAATAGCTCTTGTAAAGGCTCTCTTGCTAGAGAAAATATCAGGATTATCAACTAATAAATTTAGTAGCCTTAGACCCTGTAACCCTTTGATAGCAATAGTATCATTATCAATATAAGTGGCATTCAATTTTTGTACGTAATTGTATATCTCTGTAGTAGGTAAATTGGAGTGGTAGAAAAGGGGAGTGACTTGAGTGTTAGCGTAAGCTGGGTATGGTGCTATTACAGCCGAGCTAATTGCTACACCAACAGTCGTCACTGCTAATTTATGATAAATATTCATTAGATTTCTTGCAAAAATCCTGTTTAAAGCTATTTAGAACCGCAGATGGACGCAGATAATTTATTTGTATTTTCGAGATATCTAATTGGCTAAAGTCGAGCTAAACGGACTGAGGTGAAAGATCTTCAGAAGGTGGGGCGCTTGATTCAGTTGTACTGTCAATAAACTGCTGCATCTGCTGGCGATAGGTTTCAAAAGCTGCACGACCCTTTTGACTCAGTTGGCAGATGGTTCGAGGTACCTTACCTCGAAAGGTTTTCTCAACCTCAACATAGCCTGCTTCCTCCAATTTCGTGAGATGACCAGTTAAGTTACCTTTAGTTAAACCTGTCTCGTGCAACAGGTAGAGGTAGTCAACCTGCTCCCAAGCGTAGAGAATGGTAACAATCATCAGTCGGGCTGGTTCGTGGATGAGGCGATCAATTTCCATTAGGTTGCGAAAGTCATGACTCATAAGATTTCCTGACTCAAGGGTGGGTTTTGACGAAGGAAAATCCAGAGGGTGATGCAGCCCGAAAGCATCTCAATCATCCCCATCAGACTGCTATAAAACTCAAATCCCAACACAGTGTCCATTCTGGCGAACAACAGCCCCACAACCAGTACAAGAGAAACGGCGGCTAGCAGGTAGAAGCGGGGCAGGTCCCGTACGTACCCCATGTACAAATGCATACTGGCCATAAATAACCCAAACAAGACGGGAAACTCTTGTAGGAATGTCGGCGGCAAGGTTTTGGTTAAGATGAGCAGCGCCGTACATATCTCAAAGCTTAGTAAACGGAAAAGCCAGTGTTGCCAAACGACTGGGCGGCGAAAAGGAAACGCGTAACCAACTCGCAGATAAGTAAGGTTAGTCTTTAATTGTAGCACAACGTAGGCGATCGCCCAAAACACACCCAAGAGCAGCAAAACAGCACTGATAGCCAAGACAATGAGCAGCAGTACGCGACTGAGTAGGCTCTGTGGGAGTAGTGCAGGAAGATAAAAACTCAGTACCAAATTTAGCCCGCAAACGCACAGTAACATACTGCCAACAGCTAAGTCGGGAAGACCATCAATATACCAGAAGCGGAGCGTACGCCCCATGAGTTGGTTAACGTTGTGCATACTGGGTCGTTGTTCTCGAATATTAAAAACAAGTTTATTGCACAAACCTGTTTTTTTTAGATAGAATTCACAAAAAGGTTAAAAACCTAACACAATGTTTCAATCTTCAAACCGCTGCTCGCTGCTCCAAACTTGCTTATTCAATGGAGTGCTGGCTACGACTGCTGCTTTATCCTTAGTCAGTTCTGTTGAATGTCGTCCAGTCCGCGCGGAGTTACAAGATAGCCCAAAAGCTCTGGTAGATGAAGTTTGGCAAATCGTCTACCGCCGCTATGCTGATAGCACATTCAATCAGGTTGATTGGCAAGCAACCAGACAGAGCCTGTTAAGCCAAAACTACACCTCCCGTGAACAAGCTTACGCTGCTGTACGTGAGGCATTAAAAAAGCTCGGAGACCCTTACACTCGCTTTTTAGACCCCAAACAGAACCAAGCGCTGAATGAGCAAACAATTTCCGGGGAAACGTCTGGGATTGGGATTCAGATAAAACTCGACGATACAACCAAGCGGCTCACTATTGAGAAAGCTCTGGAAAATTCCCCAGCATTCACTGCTGGCATTAAGGCTGGTGATCAGATTTTAGCAATTGATGGTAAACCCACTCAAGGAATGAAAGTGGAGGATGCTTCCAAGCTGATTCGCGGTCAAGCTGGTACACCAATTATCCTGCGGATTGGGCGGCAGCGGCAAAGTGACTTTGACGTAAAGATTACACGCGCAACTATTGAATTGCCAAAGGTGAGTTACACGCTCAAGCAAGAGGGTTCAAAGCGTGTTGGCTTCATCCGTTTATCAGAGTTTAGCGCAACTGCACCCAAGCAAATGCGTCAAGCAATCCAAGCTCTCAGTCGCCAGCAGGTTGGTGGGTTTGTGTTGGATTTGCGCGGGAATGGCGGTGGGTTGGTAGGTGCGAGTGTGGAGATTGCCCGAATGTGGTTGGATAAAGGCGTGATTGTTCGTGAAGAAGAACGTGTACGTGGCAATATAGAGTTCAAGGCAAATCATACAGCACTGACACAAAAGCCTTTAGTGGTTTTGGTAGACGGAGATTCTGCCAGTGCTAGTGAGATTTTGGTTGGAGCACTCAGGGATAACAACAGAGCGGTGATTGTTGGGAGTAAAACCTTTGGTAAAGCTCTAGTTCAGCAGCTTCATCCCCTCTCGGATGGTTCAGGACTGGCAGTTACAGTAGGTCGTTACTTCACGCCGAAGGGAGCGGATATTAACAAAATAGGGATTATGCCTGATGTCAAGATAGACTTGACAGACGCCCAGTTGCGACAGCTAGCAACGAACCCAGCTTTGATTGGTACTGCGTCTGATCCTCAGTATGCTCGGGCGATCGCCGTTTTGATCAACAACTCCTTCACGGCTGAATCCTCGCCAAATCCATCGTTCATCCCAACTGGAAAAAGCTAGGGCATCGTTTCCCATTTGTTTTGGGCGCATTTACCGAAGCCGTTTCAGGAAAAATAACTTCGACTACATTCGGGAACCCGTCTATTAACCTGCTGGAATAATTCATTGCGACTTCCATCAGGTAAATTGTGAAGCGATCAAAACTTGAAAAATTTTGGTTGTGTTGCAATTGATTGAGGATAGAAGAATTGCTCGATACAGGTGTAGTTAGCCTGATTTCTCACAAGTCTCACAGCGAATTTAGCCTGAAACTAAAATGGCTTGACTTTTACCAAAAAGATGGGTTTAAAGCCCCGTCCTTCGTTTGACGGCTTTGGAGCGCGAATTATCTCAAGTACGGTACAATAATAAATGGCAATGCGGTAATACGCCTAGATAGCCAACGTTGGTAGCTCGCCCTTCGGGTTCAGCAGTCGCTCATGGGGGAAACCAACGCCAGTTACCTACGGAGGGAAACCCTCCTGCAGTACTGGCTCCCCAAGACCGCGCTGCTTCACCATCCACAATGCACAAGCTAGTGCTCTTGTTGTGGAAATGAAAAATAAAAAGAATTGAATAAATCCTTTCAAACGCGGTCGGACAGTCCGTGTACGCTTGTGGACGTATCCAAACGGGGGCATCTGAATGCTTGCATTCAGATGCCTAGAGAGGACGGATGAAGCAAGAATCCTCGTACCGCGATAGTCGAGGAGTGTCAACTCAAGCAAATAGAGGTTTCGATTATTCACGCCTTGGTTAACCTTGGCAAAATGATCATAGGCCATTATTAGGGTTTTATTGGCGATTAATCCGAATTAAGTCGGTCAAAATGCTATCTAAGCTCCCATTGACTTGGATTTTTTCAATCTTCTCTGCAATTCGCTCCAATACTTCTAATTCCTTCAAACGCAACGCGACGGGGTTATCCTCCATCACCTTAGCAGTATTCAACATACTGCGAGTAGCAGCAGTTTCTTCACGACGACGAACTCCATTTGCTTGGGCTGCTTTTTCGGCTTCTACTACCTTGCCCAAAATCGTCTTAATCTCACCAGGGAGAATAATGTCTTTTACTCCTACCGAATCTACTTCAATTCCATAGTCTGAGGTTTTCTGACGAATGTAATCAAAAATACTTCTATCAATCGCACCTTTATCCTCCAGTAACGCATCCAGAGTTTTTTCGCCAACAGCACCACGTAAAGCAAATTGTAGCTCTTTGTATAAATAGCTAGTCAGATCTGATAAACGGTTTTTGGCAGTTAGTGGATCGAGTATGCGGTAGCCAGCAGTTAAGTTTAAGCGCAAAGGCACTTTATCTTTAGAAAGAATATCTTGACCGGATACTTCCATAGTTTGCAGGCGTTGGTCGAAGACTTCCGTTTTTAAAGAACGCCCAAACACCCACCATGCGTGCCTTCCTGGCTGGAGTTGTGTTTGAAACTCTTGATTGATGTACAGTAGCCCCATGTACTGTGCGGGTACTTCACAAATATGTAAACAATTGCGGCTTAAAGTTAAAGCCTCTGGCAAACCCGAAACTAACTCAGCAACTAAGCGAGATGGCAACTTAGCATCGGTGGTGATGTCAATCACCTCTATCTCCACACCTCGCCAAAACAGCTTGCGACTGCATGGCGCTAGGATGGAAACGACTTTACCTTGATAGCGTACAATGGCTACTTGCTGATTCTGTAATTGTACTGCTTCGCAGTAAGCAGCTACAAATTCGGGATGTTGCTCAATCAATACATCTTCTAAAGGAAATTGTGGATTCGGTATAATACGGCTCTGGGTACGGACTGAAACATCTCTATTCACGACCCAAAAAGCGTACTCACCAGGTTCTAGCGATCGCACAAAGTTATTCTGCACGTAAAGCAAACCAATCTCATACTCCGAAATTTGGAACTTCTTGATTTCATTCAAGGCAATTCCACGTACTTGCTGTACGAATTCAGTAGGTAATTCCAAGCTTTCATCTAAGTTGAAAAGATGTGATTCTACGTCAATAAAACCACGCCAAAAAGCTCGTAGTTGATTTGGTGCAACACTGACCCAATTTTGCCCCAAGCGTACTAAAGCAGCTTGATTGAAAGCAGTTCTAACGACTAAAAGATATTGCTGTAACTCTGCACTGTGCAAACGCAGCAACAGTTCCAAGTTCTCTATCTTGGACTCAGGTTGGTTGAGGTCATAGGTTTTTACTTGCCAATGCCGACCAAAATAGGTGTAAGTACCAGGCTGCAAAATTTTTTTAAAATCACTGCGGTGATATAAGATTCCAATCTCGTTAGGCTTGATATAAAAAGTTTTCCAAATGGAAATTTGCATAGATAACTTGGGCAGTTGTAGCCGATGCAGAAGGTTTGATAAAAACATTTATAGATTTGGCGTGGAGAATTTAACAATCCTCGCTCTCATCCCCCGGTGTAGGAACGGAACCGGGGGATGAGAGCGAGGGCAGAATTTCTGGTACAATACGAGTAACATTGGTTAAAAAACCAACCATACTCCGCGAAAACCAAGCGGCACTCACAAAAATCAAACTGCCTGCGGAAGGCGGGCAGCTGCGCGGGTTCCTCCTTGAGAGGATAAACGGCGAAAGCCGAGAGACGCTGCGTAAGACCAAATCGTGGTAACACGACGAGGCAGCGGCGAATGAGACGCGTGCCTCCTGCGGAGGAGCTAACGCTAACGCGGAGCGTGCGCCTTAGCGCTTAGCCCCGCACGTAGCAAAAGCGAAGTGCGTGGGTACTTCACCCCTGTGTTCTTATAAAGAGGCTGTATCTCGTGCATTAGTTAGAGGTAGAGACTCCAGCTCTGTTCTGAATTTGGCACCAAAGGAGTCAATAACTTTTGACTCTTTATAATACATATACTACACAAAATTTTTAAACTCTGCAAATGCAGGTGTTTACAGTTCAGTTGCGGGCAAATTGCATCTCCTCTGACTGGATTAAGATTGCTGTTTCTTACACCTAGACTACTTAAGAGCAATCTAGAAAAAGACAACAACGCTCAAATATGCCGTTGGGTTTGCCAGTTCCAGAAAACTGGATCTGGAAACCGAAGGAACATACTCAAGTTAGGGAGATAACATCTGCTCTGGCTCCTTCACTGCTACTACCGAACATCAGTTATGATGACCAGTAGTAAGCCTACATCGCAGAGTTCATACTATATAATTGGCTACCTTCTTTTGGTAGTGTCTTTTGACCCGGACAGGGTTGGCGGAAAGTACAGGAATCGAACCTGCAACACATCGATTATCAGTTGATCGCTCTAAGCGTGAGCTAACTTTCGGGAGTTTGATGTAGGAGTTGAACCTACGTCCAGCCGATTGCTTCGGATGCTCTGCCACTGAGCTAATCAAACAATAGAGTAGTGACACGTTGCTCTACGTTACACGTTCAATCCAGAGGTTGACGTGCCAGTTGGGTATACAGAACCCAAACTATAGCTCGGCTTATGTATTACTCCTTGTTACTTACTGTAGCACAAACAAAGATGAGATTGCATCCTTACTAAAGCGCAAAGAGCGCTTACTATAAACCATGCTTCTAGAAGCGCAGGGCTATTTTACCGAAATGCGCCCCACTCTCCATGTACTCCAACGCTTGTCGTGCTTCCTCAAACGTGAACACTCGGTCAACAATAGGTTTGATATTATGCAAAGCGATCGCCCGGTTCATTGCCTCAAACATGGCGCGACTGCCTACGTAGATGCCTTGTACAGTAATACCTTTGTGCAAAATAGATGTTGTACTGACATCTGCGCTGAATCCAGTAAGCACCCCAATCAAACCGATATACCCGCCGTAGCGAATAGCACGCAGCGATTTGTTGAAAGTTCCTGCACCGCCAACTTCTATGATGCGATCAACTCCCACGTGATTTGTCAGTTCCCAAACTTTTTCATCCCAGTTCGGCGTGGTTTTGTAATTGATGACTTGGGATGCACCAAGTTGCTTTAACTTGTCTAACTTCAAGTTGCTGCTAGAAGTGGCAATGATTTGCGCCCCCATGATCTTGGCAAACTGTAGCGCAAATAAAGAAACCCCACCTGTACCTTGTACAAGAACAGTATCGCCAGCTTTAAGCTTGCCATCCGTTGTAAGGGCGTTCCAAGCTGTTACAGCAGCACAAGGTAAGGATGCAGCTTCCTCATCAGAAAGGTGTTCTGGTACATGAACAACGCCGTCTTCATGAAGTGTTACGTACTCAGCCAAGATACCATCAATAGCACCGCCCAGCGCTGATTTTGATTTGTCTGCGGAAAATTCTCCTTCTAACCAAGTTTGCATGAAGATACCAGCCACGCGATCGCCTACTTTAACTCTAGTGACCCCATCGCCAACCGCAACCACTTCCCCCATACCATCCGAGAATGGAACAAACGGTAGCTTTTGCTTGGATCCATATGCTCCTTTGACAGTCAACAAGTCCCGATAATTGAGCGAAGCAGTACGCATCTTTAGGAGAACCTGTCCCGCCTTTGGTTGTGGTTCTGGTCTTTCAACCAGTGTCAATGCATCCAGACCTTCTTTAGACTGAACTTCCCAAACTTTCATCGCAGTTCCGTATTGTTTTTTCTACTGCTTGCTTACCACAAATTGGTTCAATTTTGAATCTGCGTTACCTGAACAACCCAAGGTTTTTCTGCTAAATTCCCAATAATTTTCAAGCTTAGTGAGTCATCTAAGGGCGGCTCACTAAGCTTGCAAAAACAGGCTGTACGAGTTGGTTAACCTAAGCTAACGGTTCTATCGCATGCCACTCTGGAGACTTCAAACAATTTTCCCCAAGTATTGGCACCAACTTCTCCATCTGTGCGGATATTTGCAGCTGCTTGGAAATTTCTGACGGCTGTATCGATGTCTTGTGAGAAATTGCCATCGAAGGAGTCATTGCTAATATAATTGAGAGCGAGTAACATCTGTTGCAGCAATCTTACAGCTTCACCCTTATCATCTTTTTTGAGAGTTGGCAGGTCGTTGCCGGTTATATTGGGAAATTTTACAGCGTCATCCCATTCTGTAGGTCCGCAAGTGCGATAGAAATTGTCGCCTAAAGCACGCCAAGTCTTCTCTCCAACTTGCCCATCAACTGTTAATTTAGGACGTTCGACATTAGGAACTGAATTATATTGTTGTTGGAATTGTTTGACAGCATTCTCTGTGTTTGCACCAAAGTCTCCGTCTACTCCAGCGCCACTAACATTAATGCCATAGCTAATCAACAGGAATTGCAAGTATGCTACAGCCCGACCCTTAGAACCTCTTTTCAGAATTGGCAGATTTTTCGTTGCAGTAGTCTGTGCAGCAGATGGATCGATAGATGTCATTATTGTTTTCCTTATATTGTTTGTTGTGTTTGAGTTGTGGAATTTTGTTTTTCCTTGACAATAAATAGTTGAGGCTAATTTTGACTTATGCAGTTTGAGCAACTTTGGCGTTGTGCCGAAATTCCTGTTTTTCCGCAATTAACCTGACACAGAAATTCTGAGTAGAGCGGATTGGGGATTGGGGACTGGGGATTAAGTTATCAAACGAAAAATTATGGAAGGCTTCGCCATGAGCGCTCAGCCGAACGGGGCAATAAAGGCCATCACTTAGTCGGGAGCATTTTCCCCAACAACCGTCGCCAGTGCCCAAGGAGAGGAGCGGCATTCCTCCACCCACCAACTTTGTACGTATGGTGGGGACTCCTTGCCGCAACCAGTTAAATGCAGTGTTTACTTGCTTGAATCTAATGTTATTTTCATCAGTTCAACTGGTTGCAGGCAATACAGTAATGTTCTGAAAAGTTCAGGGAAAGTTCTGCTCAAGTAACGATAAGTATATTTGCTTAGCATGACTAAGAGCGAGTGGCAGTACGCCGAACAGCACAACCCCCAAGTCATAATGGTTGTAGAGGCGCTGATATGATCAACGCTGATTTTTTGAATGTAAGTTACAAAATGTTAATAGGTTGTAGAAACTCGATTTATCAGCTTTCTACGACCTGTAAGCTCTTTGGGATAGCAGAAATTACTATGTCTTTGTCATCTTCTGAAGAACAACGTTTCTCGCCCCTGTTGCGTCAAGTGACTAGCCATGTTTTGGTGGCTGTTTTGAGTGTGGGATTGACTTTAACGACTTTATGGGCATTTCCCAACCTGCAAATTCTGAAGCGGTCATTGCCTATTGCTACCGCACCAAGTACGACCACAGTAGAAACAACTGCAGAAACGACTGCACCGTCAACAGCTGCTTCCCAACAAAAAGTTGCTATCCGCAGTTTTGTGAGTGCTGCTGTCAATCGAGTTGGACCCGCTGTCGTGCGGATTGATACAGAGCGTACTGTCACCATGCGTGCGCCTGACTCGTATTTTGGGGATCCCTTCTTCCGGGAGTTTTTTGGTAATGACTTCTCTTCCAGAGTGCCTCAAGAGTACCGCCAACGCGGAGAAGGGTCTGGTTTTATCATTGACCCCAACGGCATGATTCTCACCAATGCTCATGTTGTCAGCGGTGCTGATTCTGTTACCGTCACCCTTAAGGATGGACGAAAGTTGAAAGGAGAGGTGAAAGGAGTAGATGAACCTTCGGATTTGGCGGTTGTCAAAATTAATGGCAAAAACTTGCCAGCAGCCCCCCTCGGTAACTCCAAGGATTTACAAGTCGGTGACTGGGCGATCGCAGTTGGCAATCCATTAGGGTTAGACAATACTGTTACTCTAGGTATTATCAGCACCTTAAACCGCTCTAGTGCTCAGGTTGGCATCCCCGATAAACGCTTGGACTTTATCCAAACCGATGCTGCTATCAATCCTGGTAACTCTGGCGGTCCCTTGGTTAATGAGGAAGGTGAAGTCATTGGCATCAATACAGCGATTCGTGCTGATGCTCAGGGAATTGGGTTTGCCATTCCCATTGACAAAGCCAAGGTCATTGAACAAGCTTTGGCTCGTGGTCAGAAAATTCCCCATCCTTACATCGGTGTGCGGATGATTACCCTCACCCCAGAACTGGCAAAACAATCTAATAGCGACCCGAATACAACGTTGACTTTACCACAAATCAATGGCGTGTTAGTGATGCAAGTTATGCCCAATAGCCCTGCTGCTTCTGCTGGCTTGCGTCGGGCAGATGTCATCATTCAGGTAAATGAACAAGCGATGACAACTGCCGAACAGTTGCAAGAGTTGGTAGAACAGAGTCGAATTAACCAGCCCTTGCAGTTTACAGTACAACGAGGTGATCAAACTCAGCAGATCAGCGTGCGACCGGGTGAACTCCGGGAAGCCGCTTCTGAGTAGTAAACTACCCCACCCTGCCTAACAGGTCTTGGTGGGGTCAGAAAAGGATTTGGGTCTGAAAAATCAATTAAGTTTTGTCGTTTTATTTTTTTGTTGGTAAGACTTAATCCCACACTTCTTTGAAAGCAGATTTCGAGAGATTCCGGCAGATTCTCTACTCTCGCTCAAATAAACGGCGCTTAAGGTTCTGGAAAACTTTTCGATTTACTGACACTAGGGCATTTGCAATTGCGATTGCTCCAAAGGGGCAATCGCAGATGAGAATAACCTTAATACAGTTTGGTTGATTGTTTATTCGCACTTGATTAATAACTGTCGCAACTCTTTTAAGGGCGAAATGTGAGTTAGAAAGATTTGTAATATTACTTTAGTAAAGTAATATAAATAAAACTACTTTCTGGTTCTATTTCTTCGCTATTAATTAACTTAAGAATTGAATAAATTGTTATTTGCTTGATTGAGTTAGAAAATAATCAAATCAGCAGAAATCCACATTTGGATAATATTAGACTTTTTGTCTATAGCAGTCCTAAATCATTTATGAGAAACACAGTATTGGTTATTAGCATGGAAGCGTTAAGTAGGGGTTTGTTGCCAACGTCCGACTATAAGCATCCGTGACAGGTTAAGATTCTGACGTTTTTGTCAACAAGTAATATTACTTAATCATAGACCGAGAATTGAGGTAGAAAACACAATTTTTGTAGGAGTGATTGTGTAATGTTTAGCATTGTCTGTATCTGCAGATCAATTGCACTGCGGCGGCAAAATGTTTCAGCTATCTACAATCCACGTTCCATCGGACGCCAGTGCATAAGTTAATTTCACTGACACCTACTTAAGAATACAGCTATGAAGACTTATGTCCTCGCTAGTTCAAAACTCTACTAAGTTGAGGTGATTTATGTCTTATGGACTATGGCAGCCACACAATCAAAATTTTGGCGTAAGTTCTAGACTTATTCTTTGGCGCTCGCCAGCCCCCTGTCTCAACAGTTAACAACCCAAACTACCACACTAAGCGCGATCTCGAAGTTGATTTTGAATACGCTGCCGATATTGCTCGTGTAGTAGCGGCCGCCGCCTGGATGACAGCTAATTCCTAAAGTTTTTCTCAATCGACGTTTCAAGACTCTTAATAATTCAGCACTAGGTAATTAAGGAGCATATGTCATGTGTGAACATAGAAACCCAATACAATGCATCGTGCCACCCTACATGGTCGAAAAAATAATCGTGGGCTCAGGGGATGCCGAGACTAGCCAGGCAGCCTTAAGGAATCTCCGGCGTAGTTCTTACATTCGCAGGCTACGAGCGGAAACTCAGGCAAGAGGCTCTCAGTTTGCTGCGTTTCCGGACATAGCAGTCGAGGCGCACAATGCACAACTCGTTCGGCAGGTCTTTGATTGCGAAAAACGGGAAATCGTACCTGGGAGATTAGTGCGATCAGAAGGCGAAGATGCAACAGGTGATAGTGCCGTCGATGCAGCCTATGACGGCGCAGGGGATACCTGGACCTACTACAAAGAGGTACACAGACGTAACTCCATTGACGACGGTGGCATGATTATTAAGTCTAACGTTCACTACGGCGATCGAGTTGATAACGCCTTTTGGTTTCCAAGCCCAATTAAACAAATGGTATATGGTGATGGCAGCGGCACCGTCTTCACTAACTTGACGGGTTCACTGGATGTAATTGGCCACGAATTGACTCACGGAGTCATCGAACACGAAGGCAACTGGGTCTATGAGTTTCAGAGCGGCGCCCTAAATGAGTCCTTCTCAGATGTGTTCGGCTCGCTCGTCAAACAGTACAAGCTGAAACAGGATGTCAAGACGGCAGACTGGTTGGTCGGTGTAGAGGTGATGGTTCAGCCTGATGAAGAAAAGCCAATTTATGCACTCCGCTCCCTTAAAGAGCCAGGTAAGGCTTATCAAAACCATCCGGTTTTAGGGGACGATCCGCAACCCGCAACAATGGACAACTACAAGGATCTGCCAATATGGGAAGATAATGGCGGAGTTCATATTAATTCTGGTATAGCCAACCATGCCTTCTATCTGGCAGCCATGGACTTTGGCGGATATGCTTGGGAAAAAGCAGGGCAAATCTGGTACCGGGCAATGCGTAGCAGTCAACTCCGGCCTACCCCCTCTGCCCCTATCAATTTTGTCAAAGCTGCCCAGGCAACTATACAAATTGCCCGTGAGCTGTTTGGACCTGACGCAGAGAGGATAGTTGAAAAAGCCTGGAATGAAGTACAAGTGATTTAAGAAGCAAGGAGTGACCAAATGAGAATCCGGTTTCAGCAATCAGGCGGTCTAATTGGAAAATCGAAGAAATTGGATAAGGAAGGAGAGGAGTTTCCTAACGAGGAGCTAGCGAAGATTCGAGAGCTCGTTCGTCAGTCTGATTTCTTCGATATGCCCGAACCCCAACGAAAAAACATTCCGGATGCTCATACAGTCATGATGCACATCGAGCACGAGGGGCGTTCTCGCACCATAGTTTGCACTCGTGAGACTGCCCCTCCAGCCCTGAAGGAATTGATTAAAGTATTAGAAAAATTTGCTTCTTACTAAAGAAGCTTGAATCATCCGCCTTCCTTTCCCCGCACAATGTGCGGTGTTAGTGGTCTGTAACTGGTTGAGCCTGGAGAGCGGTCAAACTAGATACTAGCTTGCGCTCTCTATACCTGATTGATTGACAAGGAGAGTATTGAGTAATGATGAGCTGGACGTTCAGCTTAGTAGTTCCAATTATCGGGCTTCTACTTGCTGCGTTTACACCATTTAGTGTAGCAACACAGGTAATGGCTGCCGCTCACAACGGGATGCACTTTAACGGTGCAAGTGAGCTTCAACTGCACAAAGCTAAGGAGGAAGGCAGTGACCTAGAAACTAAAACCCCGTGTTCCAAGCTCCTCAACGATTCTGATTGCAATATGCTTTCTGAAACCCTGGAACCTAATGATATAAGAATTCGGTTTGAGCAGTCAGGGGGTCTAATTGGTAAACCAAAAACCTTGGATATGGAAGGAAAAGAGTTCCCAGACGAGGATCTGGCTAAAATTCGGGAGCTTGTCCGTCAATCTGATTTCTTCGATATGCCCGAGCCTCAGCGAAGCAATATTCCGGATGCTCATACAGTCATGATGCACATTGAGCACGAGGGGCGTTCTCGCACAATGGTTGTCACCCGTGAGACTGCCCCTCCGGCGCTGAAGGAGTTGATCAAAGTGTTAGAAAAATTCGCTTCTTACTAGCGGATTTTGTAAATAGACCTATGCTGGCTGACAGCCTATGGCAGTTGGAGCAGCATTGCCCTTTGGCATAGCGGTGGAAATCAGGATGGTGGTTGAAGTCTTTGGCAGCTGAAGGCATAGCATTTGCTATCTTTGTTGGAGTGCCCTAGAACCGACACCTTGGTTATTCTTGGTTGTACTTAACTAGCTCAGAAATCGCTTCAATTAACAAAGTTGGATCTACTGGCTTAGAAATATGCTTTTGAAAACCCGCTGAAAGTGCTTTTTCTTCGTTCATTTCCCCTGCATAAGCAGTTAGGGCGATCGCTGGAATTTGTCCTCCCTGTTCTGGCGGCAAAGTTCTGACTTGCCGTATCAACGTGTATCCGTCGACTTCCGGCATACCGATGTCGCTAAGGAACACATCTGGCAGAGACTGGGTTAAAGCGGTGAGTACTTCACTGGCTTTTGTCACTGCTGTTACACTCGCCCCATACTCCTCTAGCAAGAAGGTGACAAACTCCCGTGTATCGGTATCATCATCTACCAATAACACCGTTACGTTATTCAAATCCGGGCATGACTGAGACTGTGTCTCATTTTGGAGTGTCTGTTGTGGTTGAGTTGGCATCAGCGGTAGTTTTACTGTAAAGCTTGCCCCCTCACCAACGCCCTTGCTCTCTGCTTGGACTGTTCCGCCATGTAGTTCGACTAAATGACGGACAATCGCCAGCCCTAACCCCAGTCCACCAAAGTTTCTGGTTGTGCTACTGTTCTCTTGGCGGAAGTAGTCAAACACATAGGGAAGAAAGTCAGGCTCAATACCGCTTCTAAAAACCGAAGCATATCTGGGCATTAGTCCGTAAATATGGGCAAGCTCAACTCCACGGTATAAGTTCGCTCGATTAGAAGCGCTTGGAAGCTTGGTTCCCTTGCTTCGTAGCTCAGGT